>Ga0310786_10002067_pt1 | contig 31390 bp, 31 predicted proteins | sample AusTroGonzalo_MG_FD_203881 | JGI IMG/M metagenome (GOLD analysis project Ga0310786, IMG submission 203881) | Bovine rumen microbial communities from tropical cattle in Woodstock, Queensland, Australia - Gonzalo_03 (v2) (version 2) | ecosystem: Host-associated > Mammals > Digestive system >...
AATGTAAGACTTGCAAGTCATTCTGGAGTGTAGCGATAGAATCTATAGCCTTGTTCTTTCGCTTTGTCTCTCCGGCCTCCAGTGCCGGGGTCGGCTTATGCCATCCCCTTTATCTTGTTCTTCCTACAATTATTTTGTATTTTTGAACAAATAAAAAAGGAGTGAGTTTATGCTTTTTAGGCCTTGTGTTGGAATTCTTGCTGTTTTTTCAGCACTATTATTGACGTTCTCGGCTTGCGGTGACGATAAATCGTCTTCTGCAAATGCGTTTCCCGACGAAGTCGCCAACAAGGCTGAACTAAAAACCTACGAATGTAACATGTCCATCATTGGTGAAAAAATATTCGTGAATGATTTGGACAAATATTACGAATGCGATGGCGATGAATGGTTCGAATCCTACGACCAAGCAAAATCCAATGCTAAGGATAAAAGTTCTTCTAGCAGTAAGAAAAACAGCTCGTCTTCATCAAGTTGCTCTCAGAGCGACAGTGAAAAATCAAGTAGTAGCAAGGAAAAGTCCAGCAGTAGTTCTTGGACACCGACCGTTTTGCCTCCGGGAAAATATGATTGCTCTAAGTATAATTGCGTCAGTACGGACTACTTAAATCCAAATATTGAATATGGTGAACTTCTGGATGAACGAGACAATCAAGTTTACCGCACCGTAAAAATAGGTGAGCAGAATTGGATGGCTCAGAATTTGAATTTTAACATGGAGAAAAGTTGGTGTTTTAATAATGATACAAGTTATTGCGCTAAGTATGGTCGCCTCTATGATTGGCCTACAGCAATGGATAGTGTGGGATTGTTTAGTGAAAATGGAGAAGGGTGTGGTAGTGGTACAGAATGTTATACGGTATCTCCAGTACGTGGTGTTTGTCCTGAGGGATGGCATTTGCCTGGTTTGCAAGAATTGAAACAGTTAATTGATGAAGCGGGCGGAAAAGCATTTGCTATAAAAAAACTTAAAGCTACGGCAGGGTGGATATATTCTGATAAAAGTGGTACTGATGATTATGGATTCTCTGTGATTGGTGGGGCTTATTTGTATAGTGAGGACCGTGGTAAGGAGGCAAAATTTTGGGCGGCTTTTGGTACTAACAATTATAAATCCGGAGGTGGTTTGCATTTTGATTATTGGGACGATTATGATTTCTTGGTTTCTTCGGAGGATAAAAGTAGTGGCCATTCAATCCGTTGTATAGAAAATTTGCCAGGATGTAACAAAGATAAGATTGGAGAAACTGTAAAAAAGGATTCTAGTTTGTTCTATTGCACGACTAAAGGTTGGATTGATGTAACGTCAGGTTTGGGACGGTATGTTCCTAAAGATGTTTATTTGAATCCTGAAATTAAGTATGACTCCATTATAGACGAAAGAGATAATCAAGTCTATAAAACTGTGAAAATAGGGGAGCAGGTGTGGCTGGCGCAAAATTTAAATTATTCAGATAGTGTTAAAACACCGAGTCTTAAGGGTAAAAATTGGTGCTTTAATAATAATGAAGAATATTGTAATGTTGCAGGGCGCCTCTATACTTGGGCTGCAGCAATTGATTCTGTTGCCTTAGCGACTGATGAGGATAATCCTTTAGATTGTGGCTTCGAAAAAAAATGCAATCTTTCTACAAAAATTCAGGGAATTTGTCCGAAAGGTTGGCATTTACCTGATACTGCCGATTGGAATAAGCTTAAAACTGAAGTTGAAAAGATAAGAGATAATGCAGAATTTAAAGACTATAGGTCAGGTTTGGTGCTCCGGTCACAATCATCGTGGTTCCGTTGGGAATCATCTGTAAGAACCTATAAATCTTATGATAGCTTTGGCTTTTCGGCGATTTCTGCTGGTCGTAGGTATGCTGAGGGTGGCAGTTTTGATTATAAAGGGGTTTGTGCGTATTTATTAAGTTCTACAGAATATGATAGTAAAGGTATGTATCTTTTTCACTTGTCGAATATTGAGGATTATGCTAAATTGATAAATACTTTGTATAAATCAGGTGGTCACTCCGTCCGCTGCATAAAGGACTAAAACAAAAAAGAGGCCGGAAATCCGACCTCTTTGCTTTGTCACTCTGGAGCTCCGCGATAGAGTCCATTACATTGTCACCCCGGATTTATTCCGGGGTCGCCTTATACGGTTCCTATTACGGAACACATTTTAATTCCCCGTGAGTTCCTTTGCCTTGGCTTCGATAGCGGCGATGGCTTTTGCGCGGCCTTCGGCGGTATCTTCGTTGGCGAGGACGATATTCACGAACACGGAACCCGCGACAACCGCGTGGACGTGCTTGCAAAGCACCTTGGACTGTTCGCCGTTGCGGATACCGAAACCGCCGAGCACCTTGGCGCCGTGCTTACCGACGGTGTCGAGGAAGTCGAGCGTTGCCTGGTCAATGACGGTCTGGCTTCCGGTAGTGCCTGCGCGGAGTGCGGCGTAGATGTACTTGAATCCGGCAGATGCCATCGTTTCGAGGCGTTCCTTTGTCATGGACGGAGCTGCGACAGGGATGTTTTCGAGACCGTGTTTCTTGCAAGCTTCGGTAAGGCCTTCGTCATGGTCGAACGGAAGGTCCGGAATAATGCATGCAGAAACGCCTGCGTCCTTGCACATCTTGACGAAGTTTTCGACACCCGGAGTAAAGGCGAGGGAGCCGTAGGTCATGATGTAGATCGGCGTTTCAGGGTGGCGTTCGTGAATCTTCTTTACGATTTCGAGGCCCTGCTTTGTGGAAAAGCCCTTTTCGAGAGCGATGGTGGAGGCCGTCTGGATGGCCGGACCGTCTGCACTCGGGTCACTGAATGCAAGCTGGATTTCGAGGATAGATGCACCGCCCTTCACAAGAGCGTCTGCGATGGCGACGGACGTTTCCGCATCAGGGAAACCCGCAATTAAATGTGACATTAAGTTGATCATAATTTCTAGGTCGGCGCATGGCGCCTTCAAGGTTTAAGGTGTAAAGTGTGAAGTGTGGAATGTGTGATGTGAAATTACTCATTCCTCATTTCACATTGCACATTGCATCGTCTCCGCGTCGTGGATGTCTTCGTTGTTTTCGAGGCGCTTGAGTTCGGCCTTCAAGAATTCCTTCCACTTTTCAGGGCGGAACACCGGACTCGTGATGAAGATATCCTTGTCGCCACGGCCACTCATGTTGATGACGAGAGCCTTGTCCTTCGGGAGTTCCTTCGCAATCTTCATCGCGGCGGCACCGGCGTGGGCGCTTTCGAGTGCAAAGAGGATGCCTTCGTTACGGGCGAAGAACTTCACGGCTTCCAAAGCTTCCTTGTCGAGGATGGCGGTAAATTCGACGCGGCCCGATTCACCGAGGGCGGCGAGCTGCGGGCCGATGCCCATGTAGTCCAGACCTGCAGAAATTGAGCGCGTCGGCATGGACTGACCGTCTTCGTCAATGAGGAAGCGGCTCTTGTAACCTTGCACAATGCCTTCGCGGCTTGCGTTACCCGTCATGCGGGCAGCGTTTTCGCCGACGTTCGGGCCAACGCCACCGGCTTCTGCACCGACGAGGCGAACGTTCTTGTCTTCGATGAACGGCGTGAACACGCCGATGGAATTGCTTCCGCCACCGACGCAAGCGACCACTGCGGCAATGTCGATGTTGCGTTCGGCTGCCTGACGCTTGACTTCTTCACCGATGATGGACTGGAACGTACGAACGATATCCGGGAACGGGGCAGGGCCGAGTGCAGAACCGAGCACGTAGTGCGTGTCCTTGAAGTTCGTGGCCCAGTCGCGCATGGCTTCGTTCACGGCGTCCTTGAGGGTGCGGCTACCGCTGGTAACCGGCACAACCTTTGCACCGTACATTTCCATCGTGGCGACATTCGGCTGCTGACGGCGCACATCCACTTCGCCCATATAAACGATGCATTCAAGGCCGAGCTTTGCGCAAGCGGCTGCCGTGGCAAGGCCGTGCTGGCCGGCACCCGTTTCTGCGATGATGCGGGTCTTGCCCATCTTCTTGGCCAAAAGGCACTGACCGATAGCGTTATTTATTTTGTGTGCACCCGTGTTGGCGAGACCTTCGAGCTTGATGTAAATCTGCGCACCGCCCAAAAGCTTGGTCGCCGTCGGAGCGTAGTAAAGCGGCGTTTCACGACCGATGTAATCGCGCTGGATAATGCGGAGCTCTTCCAGAAATTCCGGATCGTGAATGTACTTGTTGAATGCCGCTTCGAGGTCATCGAGCGGGCGACGGATGATTTCGGCAACATACTTGCCGCCGAACTTGTCAAAGAAACCGTTGGATGAGGTTGTGAGGTTTGAGGTCGCGCCTACGGCGCTTTGTGGAGTGAGGGTGTTCATAAGAAGTGGTTAGTGGTTAGGGCGTTTGAATTTCGCTTTTGAAGGTTAAAAAAATAAGGCCTTCGGTGGAGTCCGAAAGCCTTTTGCAAACACTTGATGAAATCGGCAAAACCGGACTCTATTTCGTAGAGCCCCACCACCAACGGTTGAAACGAATTGCGGAAATCATCTTCATGTGGAAAAATATAGGAACGCCAAATTATTTTGGCAAGGGGTGGTTTTATTTTTTCTTGCCTTCGAGGTATTCCGTAATTTTCGGGACCATGAGCGACTTGCGGCTAATCTTTTCGGCCGAGAAGTAAACGCCTTCGCTGAAAAGTTCTCCGAATGCGCTTTCGGCAATTTCCTTGGCGATGGTTTCGTTGCCGCTTGTTGCGTAAACGATGGTGTATGAACCTGATTCGATGAACGGTGTTTCTGCGGCCGTTTCTGGATCCGGGTTCGGATCGTGTCCGTCAACCTTGGCAAAGAGAATGTCTCGCTTTTTCTCTTTTGCGATTTCGGGCATCACGTCGGCGAGGCGTTTAAAGAAGTCTTTCTTGGTCGAATCGACGTACCAGTCATTGCTAGCAATGCCGATATTGACGCCTTCGATTTCGTAATCCTTGTAGTCGGAGAGGAAAATTTCCTTGTCCGTCATGCCGTAGTAATCGTGCGATGCATCGTCCATTTCGCGGGAGAGCTTGGCAACGCTGTCGGGGGAGAGCTTAAGCTGTTCGACTAGGCTTTTCCATGCCGATGAATCGAGGGCCGAGGTGGCGACTTTGGTCAGGTTTCGCGTGTCTGAAAGGATGCCTGCCAAAAGAATCTTGGCCATATCGTTATCGATTTTGACGTCGGCCTTCTTGTAGAGGTCCCAAATGATAGTGCAAGCGGAGCCGATAATTTGACGGTTCACGTAAGTGTCGGAGGTGACCTTTTCATCGAGGTCGCCGGGAACGTGATGGTCGATGATCTGGAGAATCTTCGCTTCCTTGACGCCTTCGATAGACTGTGCGGATTCGGCGTGGTCCGTGAGGATGAGGCGGGTGCCAGCTTTTACAGATGTCATTTCTTCAGGGACTTTGATGCCGAATTTTTCGACGATGTAGGCGGTTTCGCGGTTGATTGGGCTTACGATTTTGGCGACGGCGTTGTGGCCCAAGGCTCGCATGAGTGCCGCGTAGCTTAAAGCCGATGTGACTGCATCGACATCGGGAGTCTTGTGCCCGATGACGAACGTGGTGTCGGTTCCCCAGTCCAAGGCGTTGATGGTGTTTTTGAATTCGTCTCCTTCGTTGTTAGAGTCCGAAGAAGTGCTGTCCCCGCATGCGCAAAGAAGCGCACTTGAGAGACAAACGGAAAGAATGTTGTTGAAAATGCTTAATCGTTTGTTCATGTTGCAAAAATAAGTTTTTTTTATTATTTGAAAAATGAATTTGTGTAAAATTATTTTTAGTGAGTAAAAAAGAGGCTTCCGGTACGTTCCGGAAGCCATTTTGCTAAACACTTGATGAAACCAGCAAACCGTTCCGTTTTACGGGAACCCTTCCCGCAAGCGGTTTGAGTTGGGTTACCGATTTCACCTTTACGTTTATTAATATACACTGTAAGTCGTTGTCTGTCAATAGTTTAATGAATTATTTTTGTAATAAGATTTTAACATTCGTCTCTGTTTTTGTAAATTTGTCTGGTTTTATCTTTTTTTCTAAAAGTATATTAGAAAAAGAAATGGAAAAATTAAGGAGTTTTTATGGCTGAAAAGTTGTGGAATAAATGCAAAAAATGCGGCTGCGATAAAATTGAGAATTCCGAAAAACTATGTGAATCATGCAAAGCGAAACGCAAAGAGTATTGGGATGACCTTAAAAAAATTGGCGGAGTCGCCGCCGCGGCATTCCTAACGATAATCGTTGGACGGAGATTCAAGAAGTAAAAAAATGCCGTTTTTGAAAAAACGCCCGCATTGCTGCGAGCGTCTTTAAAAGCTTGAACCTTGTCGGCTCTAAACGGCTTACCTGGAGTAGTATTCCACGACGAGCTGTTCTTCGAGCTTGACCGGGATCTGGTCGCGGAGCGGAAGCTTCACGAGAGAACCCTGCATCTTGCCGAGATCGACAGACAAGTATTCCGGAGCCGGAGCTGCATTAGCGATAGCTTCCTTGATCTGGACGTGTTCTTTGGACTGTTCACGAACAGCGATCACGTCGCCAGCCTTGATGAGGCGGCTCGGGGAGAAGCTACGGACACCGTTCACAGTGAAGTGACCGTGTGCGACGTACTGACGGGCAGCGAAAATGGTACGAGCAAAACCCATGCGATAGACCATTGCGTCAAGGCGGGTTTCGAGCAAGATCATCAGGTTGTCACCTGCAGAACCTTCACGACGGTTAGCTTCCTTGTATGCCTTGGCAAGCTGAGCTTCGGAAATGTTGTAGGTGAAACGAAGACGCTGCTTTTCGACCAACTGCTGCTTATAAACGGAAGCAGACTTCTTGCGGGTCTGACCATGCTGGCCAGGTGCGAAGTTGCGGCGATCGAGAGCCTTTTGAGTCTTCTGAGAAACGGCAACGCCGAGAGAGCGTGCTACTTTACCTTTTGGTCCGCGGAAGGAGGACATATATACCTCTTTGAGGAAGCTCTTTGGTTACGCTTGCAAATTGGCAGAGCTTGGCACGACTTGCAAGATTTGGACTACAAATTTAGTCAATTGTTTATGGATTGTCAACGGATTCGGTTGGTTCGACGGGCTGTTTTGGTTCAGCGGACTCGGTGGGCGTGACGGATTCTTGGCATTTTTCAAAGACAAACGGGTTGTGGTCGCCTTGAACCTTGAAAATGCGGCGGTCGCGCTCGCATTCACGTTCTGTGACCGGATACATTTTGTCCCAAGCTTCAAAAAGTTTGCGGTCTTGCTTGGAAAGCTTGACGCCGTAGGTCTTTTCCATATAAAAGTGGACGCGGGCGATGAGTCCACGTACTTCTTTTCGCGGTTGGGCTTTTTTCATTTCGAAGTCGATAATGGTTTCGCATTCTCCGTACATCGGGGTTGGGGTATTCGTCCACTGGCTGAACATAAAGTTGTTGCGGTCGCCGTTGACTTCTCCAATGGCGGGGTAGAGGTTGTGCAAGTCGCCTTCCATTATTTTGAATGTAGTGTCGTTTGCGCTGCAGTTCTTGCGTCCGCCGTCACGCCAGCAGGGGAGGTGTTGCCCCATGTTGTGCGCAGTGACAATGTGTTCCCATTCAATGCGTTCGGCGCGTTTGTAACTTTTGCGGTTCGGGTTTTCACGCGGTTTGTAATTGCAACTGCTGAAATCGACGTGCTTTTTGTCGATGTACCGGCAATCGCAGTAGAGCGTTCGCTGGAGGTCTCCGTAATAGATGCGTTTCATTTGTTTGCCCGCATCGCGGTAGTTGTAATGTTTCGGTGCGGCTTCTGGATTGACTTTCGCGGAGGCCGTAGATGCGAAAATACAAAGAATCAAAGCGACAGCGCTTGCTGATACTTTCATATAATTAACCCTTGATTTAAAAAGTGAACGAGATAAATGTAATCAATTTGATGCGGCTATGAGCGGTCAGGAATGAGCAATGAGTAATTTATATGGCGGCTCTGCCGCGATTATAAAAGGCTCAAAGGGGCGTAGCCACGATCTCAAAGCGAAGCGGCCTCAATGCTCACTACTACTAACCACTGCTTACTGAGTTCAGTTTCCCTATATTTGTGCACGAAGTGCTCTTTTCTCTCTTTCGTCTTTCGTCTTTCGTCTTTCGTCTTTTCTAAATTATAACCATGCTTCAAAACGGATTGGAATATTTGAATTCTCGGCTTATGTTCGGGATGATGCCAGGGCTTGAAACGACTCGTAAACTTTGTGAAGTCCTTGGAAATCCTCAAAAAAAATTCAAGACGATTCATGTGGTGGGTACGAACGGCAAGGGTTCGACCAGTTATTATTTGTCTGGTATTTTGCAGGCTCACGGAGTCAAGACGGGACTTTATACGAGTCCGCATTTGGTGAACTTACGTGAACGCATTCGTATAAACGATTTGCCCATTGACGAGGAATCGCTGGAACGCTTGATCATGCAAGTCAAGGCGGCGGCTGAGGCGGCAAACGTCGAACCGACATTTTTTGAAGTGCTGACGATTGTGGCTTTCCTCTATTATGCTGAACAAAATATTGATGTCGCGGTTCTGGAAGCGGGCATGGGCGGTCGGCTGGATAGCACTGCTGTTGCCGATGGCGAGTTGATTGTGCTTACAAGCATTGGGCTGGAACATACCGAAGTTCTTGGAAGTACGGAAAACGAGATTCTCAAAGAAAAAATGGGAGTGGCAGGTTCTGCTCAGAAAATTCTATCGAATGGTCAAGGCAAGACTTTTGTCGTGGGCGGATTGAATGAATCATTGCTTGATGAAGCCCGCTTGTATGCGACATCTCATGGATGTACTTGTGTCGTTCCTGAAATCCGCAATGACGTAGTTCTCCCGAATTTAGGACAACATTATGTTGAAAACGCGAGCCTATCGCTCAAGGCTGCCGCGCTGTTTTTGACAAAAAAATATGATGATGCGCTTGCTCTCAAGACGCTTTCGACTCGCTCTTGGGCGGGTCGTATGCAAAAACTGATCGACTGCAATGGAAGAACGCAATTTATTCTAGATGGCGCCCACAATTCCCATGCGGTTCGTCGTCTAGTCGAGGCTCTCGATAAATACTATCCGGGGCAAAAATTTCATTGCGTTTTCGGAGCGCTCCGCGATAAGGATGTTAGCGAAATGCTCAAGCTTATGGCTTCGCATGTAAGTCATTGGCATATCACACGGACTCCGTATCCGCGTTTCCGCGAACTAGAAGATTTGCAGGGTGAACTTGAAAAGCTTGGACTTCGTGTGGCGAGTGCTGGAGAGTTTTCGAAGCAATATCTTGATGATGTGCGAGCTGCAACTGCAGATGGTTCGCCGGTTCTCATTACAGGAAGTTTGTACATGATTGGGGCTGCCATTCAAGCACTCAAGGATGACTTTGACGGGCTCCGCTTTTTTCGTGGAATGGAGCCTACCACGAACGAACATAGATAATTTGAAAAATAATGGATTCTATCGTCCCGGAACAAGTCCGGGATGACAAACGCCTCCAGAATGACAAAACCCCAGCACTTGTGGCCGGGGCTTTAAATTTGCTTGAAATTTAAACGGGATTAGTCGTCAATTTCGTCAAGTTCTGCGTATGCCTTTTCAGCAGCGGCGCGGACCTTTTCGGCTTCGTCCTTCTTTTCCTGTTCTTCGAGCATCTTGATGTATTCGGAGACGAGGTCGGAGTCGAGCTTCATGACACCATAGACCTTGAACTTGCCATCGGCAGTCGTTTCAACCTTGACATCGCTGAGCGTTGCACCGTTGAGACGCTGGCTCACCGTTGTCTTGGACGTGCTCTGGAAGTGTTCGGCAATCTGATCGCTGACGTCTTCCTTGAAGTTCTTGGTAAGAGCCTTGGTATGAGCGTCGATCGACTTGGCGAGGTCAACACGTGCGTTCTGGTCAGCCTTTTCGAGTGCAATCTGTTCGTCAGCCGATTCGCCAATGCCAAAGCCAGCCGGGATGTGCTGTTTCGTGTAGCTCTTCTTGACCATTTGCATTTCAACAAGAAGGCTTGCAGACTTTTCTTGTTCCGTCGGCGGAGGTGGATTGCTGGAACAGCCTACGAAGAGTGCGGCAACAGCGAGGCATGCGAATAATTTTTTCATTTTTTATCTCCTTGGATGAGAATCCTTTTTTTGTTTATGTGATTTTAATATACAAAAATATTTTGCTAAAGATGTACTTTTCTTACATTTGTTAAAAAAAGTATAGATACTTGATTTTTTAATTTTTTGTTTTTGTATCTTGTATCCGTACTCTGTAAAAAAATTAAAATTTTGGAGGTTGCTTTGAACAATACAGTTCCTGTTCTGCAGATGATAGCCCAGTCTGATATTGTTACAATGGTTATTCTTGGAATTCTTGCCTTTATGTCGCTGGGTTCCTGGGGCATTATCATCGTGAAGTTCTTTAAAAATAAATCGAACTTGCGAGCCAATGCCGCTTTCTTTAGAGAATTTTTGAGAATCAAACGGTTCTCTGACTTGCAAAAGCTTTGCGATGTTTCTAAGAAAAGTGCTCTTCGATTGTTGAGTGCCGAAGTCTTGAAAGAAGCTGCCAAGTTTAAAGGCAAGGTGACTTTTGAATCTATTCAGCACCGTTCGTCGCTGCTCGAAGATGCAATCCAGCGTTCGATTGAAGGTATCCGCATGGGTGAGGATCGCTATTTGACGTTCCTCGCGACAAGTTCGAACTTGGCTCCGTTCTTTGGACTGCTGGGTACAGTTTGGGGAATCATGATTGCATTTTTCCAGATTGGACACCACGGTTCTGCGGACTTGACTGTTGTCGCTCCGGGTATTGCCATGGCTCTTATTACTACAGTGGCGGGCCTTGTCGTTGCTATCCCTGCTTCTGCCGGGTACAACTACTTTACTTCGTGCAATGGTAAAAATGAAACTTCGTATTATAATTACGGGTCTCAAGTTTTGAGTTTGTTTAAAAGAGGGGACTTGCTGACTGTTGAAGGGGTTTCCGAGGAGGAACCGTGAAACGCAGCCGTCGGCATGACCTCAAGCAGGAACTGAACCTCACGAACATGATTGATATCGTGTTCGCCATATTGATTGTGTTTATTTTGTGCGCACCATTGATGAGCCAAGGCGTGAAGGTGAATCTCCCGAAAGTCGAAGCTCCGACGATGGAACAGCAAAAACTTTTGAAGGTATCCATCACCAAGAATCTCGAAATATACATTGCCGACATGCAAGTAGATATGGAAAGTTTCGAAAGCATTTTCAAGTCGCTGTGGAATGGCGAAATGGCTGTAGTAATCAACTCGGACGAGGCGGTAAGCTACGGTTTTGTGATGAAGGTGGTGACGCAAGTGCAAAAACTTGGCGTGACGAAACTTGGATTCTTGACGATGACTCCCAAAGACGAATTGAATAAATGAATAGAAATAAGGAACAAATTCAGTATTTCTCGACGAAAGACGATGGAACGTTGATTAAAATCATCGTGTCTGCCGTTGTATTTCATTTGGTTGTAGTCGCTGTTATGTATGCTTTGCATTGTATTGACACGAGCAAGCCTGCCAAGGAAATACCCGTATTTGAACTTGTTCAAATTGACGAACCTGTGAAGCAACCCGTGGTAAAGGAAACTCCTTTGGAACCCGAAACACCGAAGGAAGAAATTCCGCAAGAAACGCCGCCTGAAACTCCGAAGGAGGAACTTCCGCCGGAGCCTGTAGTGGAGCCGCCGGAACCGCCTATAACTGAGCCGGTTGTTGAAAACCCGCCGCCTCCTGAGTTGCCGCCTGAAACTCCGCCGGAACCCGTGCCGGAAGTGGTGACATCGAAGGAACCTGCGGTAGAACCGACTCCAGAAAAAAAGCTTACGCCGGAGGCTCCGAAAGCGCCTGAAGAAAAGCCTGCTCCCGAAATGAAGCCGGATACGCCTAAGCCTGTGCCGGTGCCGAAAGAACCGCCTCAGCCGGAAAAAGTAAAGCCAGTGGAAAAGCCTAAGCCGGTCGAGAAAAAGAAACCCGTCGAGAAACCTGTTGAAAAACCGGAGAAAAAGGTCGCTGAAAAGAAAAAAGAGGAACCAAAGCCTAAAGCGAAGCCAAAGGAAAAAGATGATTTTGACATCAACGATTTGGATTTGCCGAAATCGTTTGAATTGCCTAGCTTGAAGGCGGTAAACCCGATTGACATGGATCCTTTGATGCAAGTGTTCTTGGAACGTGCAAAGCAAAAGATTATGAGCAATTTCAATCCACCGAACGGTCTTTCGATTCCGCGAGATGCAAAGACAACGGTGCAGTTCTCCGTGGAACGTTCTGGACAAATTACGGCGGTGCTGCTCAAACGCTCTTCGTCGAATACGACGTGGGATCACTTGTCTGTGCGTGCTGTGAAGATTTCGAAGTTGCCGGAACTCCCTCCGACGTACAGCGGTTCAAGTCTCGTGTTGCAGTTTAACTTTACGCCGAATTAAAGGAGTGAGGTCGTGGGGGATGAGGTCGGCGCAAGCGCCTTTGAGGTATGAGAAGTTTGAAATTGAGGTTTTTATGATGAAAAAAATAAAGTTGCTTTTAGTTCTGTTTGCTCTAATGCTTGCGGGGCCTACGTTTGCGGCGATTGATACGATTGCCGTGGATGTCGGGATTTCCGTGTTCAAGACGATGCCGATTGGCATTGTGCCTTTCGAAGAAGAATCTGCAATCAAGTGGCCGAGCGAGGCTCCGCACAAGATTTTGGCACGTGATGCGAATCTGTCCGGGCGCTTCGAGGCGGTTCCGTCTGATCGCTTTGACTTGGTGCTTTTTAGCAAAAAGCGTGCTCGCCAGTATGTTACCGGGAGCGCTTCGAAACTTTCTAACGGTAAAATCAAGCTGGACTGTTACTTGTATGCGGCAGAGACGAAAGACGTGCTGCTTGGTGAAAGCTATACCGTAAAGCCATACGAAGTGCGTCAGGCTGTTCACTCGTTCTTTGATAAAGTTGTTTATCGCTTGTTTGGGGAACGCGGTGTGGCTTCGACGAAACTTGCTTACGTCTCGAAAATTGACGGCGTGAAGCAAGTCGTGATGTCTGATTATGACGGATTTTCACGCAAGCAAATTACACGTGATTCTTCTATCAATATGATGCCTGTGTGGCAGAAAGGCAACAAGGGCTTGGTTTATGTGAATTTTAGGAACAACCGTCCGAGCCTTTATTCTATCGCGTTTGGCGGCAAGGAAACGCCTATCTTTACGCAGTTCACGCAGACGTTTAGCCCTGCGGTGAATCCCAAAACGGGAGAACTTCTTTTTGCTGTGACCGATAACGGCAAGACGGAACTTTATCGCGGCGACATGAAAAAGGGTACGGCTCAGAAGTTCTTGCATCTGAAATCGAATCAGGTGAGTCCTTCTTGGAGTCCGTTTGCAAGCGAAGTGCTGTTTACAAGTGACCGTGGCGGTTCTCCGCAAGTTTATGCTGTGGGCAAGGACGGTACGGACGTGAGACGCATTACTTACATGGGGCATTATAATGAACGTGCAAGCTGGTCGCCGGAAGGAGACCGCATCGTCTATACATCGATGGATGACGGAAAGATGAATATTTATACGTGCGCTCTTGATGGAACAGATATTGTGCAGTTGACTTCGAATGCCGGGAACAATGAACACCCGTCTTGGTCGCCTGATGGCAAGCTGATTGCATTTGCCAGTGACCGAGGTGGCAATTATCAAATCTATATTATGCGTAAAGACGGCAGTGGCGTGACGCGGATTACGAACGGTAGCGAAAATACGTCGCCGACGTGGTCTTGGTATTTTGACGAGAAAAAGAAAAAATAAAGGGCGAGATTAATTATGTATAAATTACTTCGATGGACTTTGGTAATGGGGGCCTTGGGCCTTGGCATCTATGGTTGTGCGAATAAGGATCAGCCGGAAACGGACCCTTCTCCGAAAACGGATGAGAATGCTGTTGTCGATTCGACGTTGAATCTCGATGCGCTGATTGCGGATACGCTAAGTGCGGATTCCCTTGCCCGCCTTGAAGCGGAAAGGCTCGAAGCGGAACGTGCCCGCCTTGAAGAATTGATCAATCAGGTGATGCTTGATGATGTGTATTTTGATTATGACCGTTCGGAATTGACGGAAAATGCAAAGCGGTTGCTGGCCCAGGTTGCTGAAATCTTGGTCAATGAAAATCGTTTTGTTGTGATCATTGAAGGCCATACGGATGCTCGCGGAACGGAAGATTACAATATTTCGTTGGGAGCCCGCCGTTCGATGGCTGTTCGAGAATTTTTAATCGCGTATGGCGTTGATGGGAAAAGGCTTGTTCCTGTAAGCTTTGGCAAGGAACGTCCAAAAGTTTTGGGAGCGGATGAAGCTGCATATTCCAAAAACCGTAGAGCCCATTTCCGTGTAATTATTGAGTAGGAGTTGAATCGTGAATTTGAAAACTATTTCTCTGGGTGTTGTTCTTACGTCGCTTATGCTTTCAGGGTGCAGTAGCATTACAATGCTGCGTACAAAAGAAATGAGAGCCGTTGGCGATGATGTCATGGCCAAAAATGATTCTACATATAAAGCGCTTTCAGCCGAAAATGAATCGCTTAAGGTGCAACTTGATAGCGTGAAATCGCAACTGGATGCAGCGTCTTTGGCGCAGAAACGTTTGCAGGCGGAAGTGACGATGCTTTCGAAGCGTGTGAGCGACGAATCGGTCCGCCACGATACGCGTCAAGAAGAAATCATTTATCGCCTCGATTTGCTGCTTGGCAAGTCCGACAAGATTTTGGCGAAGAAAGTTGTGGTGAGTGGAAATGCGGCCAGCACCGTTATTGAGCCTGATGCCAATGCCGAAAAAATGGTCGAAGCTGAAACGATGTTCAATACCGCACATTCGGATTACCACCGTGGCGAATACAAACTTGCGTACAACGGCTTCAAGAAAGTTTATGAACTGATGAAAAAAGGCGAAATGGCCGAAGGTGCTCTTTACTGGATGGCTCTTTGCTTGATTGAAGCGAAACAGCCTGAAAAGGCAAAAACTTTGCTTGCAAACCTTGTAGATTCGAACCCGCAGGGGATAAAGGCATGCCCAAGTATGTACAAGTTAGCGACGCTTTACGGCGACGAGTGCAACTTGGATAAAAAGAAACAGTATTTGCAGATGATTATTTCGAGCAATACTTGTGTCTCGACTCCGGAGTTGGAACAGGCTGCGCTTGCATTGCAAGAAATGCTTGACTTTAAATCTACGGATGGAAAGACTGCTTTGGACGTTTGTCTAGAACAGAAGAAATAGTTATGAGTTGTGAGCTATCAGCGATGAGCTGTGAGTTATAGTAAGCGATATTAATACTTTCCATTTGTCTTTTGGCACCCCGGCCACACTGTGCCGGGGGCGGCTTTTTTTTATGAGAATTTACTTTTGTTGCTTAGTATAGTAGCAACTGCGTGTTAGTTGCCGGAAATGATTAGGGCGATTAGGCCTACAAACATGGCTACCTTGACGAGCTTTTGGGCTTGGCGGTAGCTTTTTTTGTGGGCAAAAATGAGTATTGCTGCAAATAGGGGCGTAAGCGTGATTCCCGTGATGATGAGGAACAATGTGGGATAGTTGTGCTCGAAAATTCGGTCTAGGTAGAAAACGGGGAGCGGGAGTGAAAGCCATGTGAAAAGAATTATCGCTCCAGCGAGACGGTTCGCGGCTTTGGTGCCTGCATAGAGCGGAAACGTCATGATGCCCGCTTTGCTGTCGCCAGCTTTGTCTTCGAGGTCCTTGTATATTTCACGGGCTGTTGTGAGCAAGAAGGCGAAGGGAATTGCGGGAATAATCGCCCATAGGTGTTCTTCAGGGAATATGCTTAAGAAGTTATAGAAATATTGCAGGGCGAAGAGCAGGGGTGTCGTGCAGAGAAAAGCAACTGTCAAGTTCTTTATGAGCGGAATATGCTTGAGCCATTTGTTGTAGGCAATCAGGAGTGCTCCGAGAAGTACGAAAAACCAGAGCGGGAAAGTAAACTCGACGTAATCAAGCCATTTAAATGGGTAAACATAACCCGAATCGCGTATTATACTTAGAATTTCAATTGTTCTGGAATTTTGTAGAATAGTATCTCCGAGTCCGCAGAGAAACATCAGTACGAACAATGTAATCCACGCTCTGCGTGCGGCTTTCATCGAAATTATCCCGGTCACGAGAGGGCGCTCCGGGCGGTTCATCTTGTCGCTTTCGAAGTCTAAAATGTCGTTTTGGATGTTCGCGAATCCAATTGCGAAAGCAAAGCCGAGTGTTTGCAGAATTAGGACGAATCCGCTGTGGAGTCCGAGCAGTTCATATCCTACAACGAGTGTCAACACCGCGATGGCGATGTTCTTAGGGCGGGTCATCTTGAAAAGCGTAAGGAGCATGTATGAAATATAAAAAATGAAATCCAGTCTTTTCTCTCGTCTTTCGTCTCTCGTCTTTCGTCTAATATCTATCTTTACATCATGCCGTTTTTCACTAAAAGTAATTTGGAAGATTTGAGGAAGGAAGCAGAACAGCTTTCTATTTGTGTTGAACATTTTTTGTATGCTTCGGAACACATTCCCGAAGGGGATTGGAAGACGAAGGGCTTTTACGACAACTGCATTGAAAAGTGCAATGGAAGGCTCAAGGCGATTCATTTCTTGATGGAATCTATTCGGCGTGGACGGCCTGTGACTGAAGAGGAACTGGAAGAATCCAGAGAGATTGGGGACGAAAAAGTTTCTAAATTGATGGATAATGCGAAATAACGATTTTGATTCCGAAGAAAGCTTTGATGAAGCTCCGTTGAAGAGTGTGCGCACGTCGCGGCGTGAACACCGGAGCCGCCGTATTGACGTGATGCGGGAACTGGAATCGGGAGTCGTTGATGAACGCCCGATTAAGGAGCGTTTTAGCCGCGAATTTAAAAAAGCGAAAATCAAGCGGATTAAGAATCCTGTCGAAAACATCGGCGAAGAAAACTGCGTAGAAGGCTTAGTGCTTGAAGTGCACCGCCGCACATGCGAAGTGCGATTAGACGAAAAATGCGAAAAGAATGATGTCATCCTGGAAGGAGCCGCAAGGCGACTGATAGGATCCAATGCAGTGGATTCTATCGCCTCTTCGAGGCTCCAGAATGACAATAAATGTTCTGCTTCTTTACAAGATCCTCGCCTTCGCGAGGACGAAAGCAAGAACTCTTCGCTCACTGCTCAAAACTCACTGCTCATACCTCAAAGCACCGAAGGTGCGACTTCACTGTCTACTTCCTACTGTCTACTTCCTACTGTTACTGCCATGTACCGTGCGACGACTTCCAAGACGTTGGGGGAGTTCCCTGCGGTGGGCGATCGCGTGTTGCTTGGGCTCGTAAACGATGGCGATGATGAAGGCGATGGCGTTGGTTCACAAAAGTATTGCGTTGTTCGTGTGCTTCCGCGAAAGAGCGAACTCAAGCGTCCGGGGCCGCGAGACAGTTTTTACAAGCAACAGACGCTTGCGGCAAACATCGACCAGGTGGTCATTGTTGCAAGTGTGACGCAACCGGAATTCAACTACGGCTTTATGGACCGTTTTTTGCTTGCTGCGAACTTGAATGATTTGCCGTTCGTGCTCGTGCTGACCAAGATGGATTTGCTACCGAATGGCGAAGCTGATCTTTCGAGTGAAATTCGGGACTTCATGAAAATTGTCGATAAAGTGATTCCCGTGAGCGTCAAAAGCGGCGACGGTCTCGATGTTTTGCGGAACGAACTGGTGGGCAAGTCTTCTGTGTTTAGCGGAATGAGTGGCGTGGGTAAATCGACGCTTATCAATGAACTTGTGCCGCATGCCGAACTGCGAACGGGAGATGTCCGCGAACGCGATGGCAAGGGAAGGCACACGACGACCTCTTCGAGCTTGTTTGATTTCCCTGGTGGCGGTTATGTGATTGATACGCCGGGCATCCGTAGCATTGGGCTTATGGACTTGGAACCAGAAACGTTGGCTAAAATTTTCCCCGGTTTTTTTGAAGATGACCATTTTACATGCAAGTTTAGCAACTGCAAACATCTTAAGGAACCGGGTTGTGCTGTTCGTGCTGCGGTGGTATCGGGTAAACTCTCCGAAGCCCGCTATGCAAGTTATGTACGGATTTTGAATTCAGGAAAGTAGTTTTATGTCTGATTATGTTGTAAAAATTGCTCTTGTTGCATCAATCGTTTTGATGGGGTATAACATTTCTGAATTTTCAGCAAGCTTTAAGACGGTGAGCGAAAAGGTCGCTGAATTTTTGAATCTTGCAAAGGCGAATTCCGCGACGGATTCCGATTTGCGTAAATCCAATATTGTCCTATCTTGCGTTTTGTCTATCGGCTATGCGGCTTTAGTTTATTTTTCTGATGTTGTTGTTTGGATTGTCGCTTTAGTTGTTCTTAAATTGTTTTTTACATTGTTTGTTTCTGATAAACTTTTACTTCAAGTTTTGAAAGATGGTTCTCTTTCAAAAAAGAATTACCTTGTTTCAAAATTTGATGCTCTTTTTAACGCAGTGATGGGCTTAGCCTTCGCTTTAATCTTGGTACTTTAATATGAAAAATTTTAAAATGAATTTTACAGGTTTTACAAAGAACATGGTATTTGTTTTTGCCTTAGTTCTTTTAAGTGTTTCTTCTTCGTTTGCGCAGAGGTCGCTTTCGACTGGGCGCGATTTGCCGACAGCTTCTAATCCGCTGGGGCAAGGGCAATCTGCTGGAGCTGGGGCTTCGAATATGCAACTTCCTTTGTTCTTAGGTGGTTCTTTTGGGCTTGGCTCTGGAGCCGGTGTTGGCGATAATGGACATGGCGTAGGGCTTTGCCAAATCAAGCCGATGTTGGGCGCTTGGTTGCCTGGCTTTGGCTTTTTGCGTCTTGGCTATGGCTTTACGAGCTACGAAGAAAAAGATGATGATGGCAAAAAAAATGAAGTCGAAAATTCTGTTTTTAGCGTAGAACTGGGTACTCACATTTTGAGCGAATTTTATGTGATGGGGTCGTATTCTAGGGCGAATGCCTTGAGCGAAAACGGCGATGTTTCGTGGAATGAATGGAGCTTGGGTATTGGTTCGTTCTGGGCTGTTTTTTCAAGGACGTTCTTGTTGTTTGAAGTTGGACATTATTGGGTCCGTGAACATTATGATCCGTTTATAGATAAAAAGGTCTCGGGCAGACGATTCCAAATGAATTTGGGGTTTGTTGTCTTTGTTTATTAGTTTGTTTGATTCTGTTGTCGGATGTTTTTGCGTATAAATTTTGGTGAGTGATTTCATGAAGAATGTTGCTGTTTTGGGTGGTGCGTTTGATCCTGTTCACATGGATCACATGCGTGTCGCGAGAACTTGTCTGGATCGTGGATTTTGTGATGAAGTCTGGTTTATGCCAAGCCCGGATCGTTGGGACAAAATTTTGAAGGCGAGTCCCGATGACCGTTTTGCAATGCTCGAACTTGCTTTTTCTGGCGACAAACGTTTGGTGCTTTCGGATTTGGAAATTCAGCAGGGCGATTTTCGTGGTTCGTATGTTTTCTTGATGAGCCTTAAAGAAAAATTCCCCGATATTAATTTTCGCTTGCTTACCGGTGCCGATACTTACGAAGGTATTCCGCATTGGCGTGACCCGCTTAATTTTTACGGCACGAACTATAACGGCCATTTGCTTTTGCGTGATATCGAACTGATTATTTTTGCCCGTAACGGATACCCGAAACCGGATGTAGAAGAACATAATCGCAAGGGCTATGCTCCGCTCTTTTGGCTGGGCCCGGAGCAGGGTTTTAACGGAGTTTATTCGAGTACTGCTATCCGCAGAGCGCTCTTGCTCAATCGAAACGTGCGCCCGCAAGGCCTTGAACCATCCGTTTATGATTACATCATCAAACATGACTTGTACAGGGAATAAAATGGGCAAGGCTCCGTCGGATATGTTCTTTGAAAGCGAAGTGCGGCCTGAATACGAAGGTCGCCTTTTGCTCGATTCCCTTTGCGACCGCTTTACGTACCACAGTCGTGAAGACTGGATTGACCGCTTGACTCGCGGACTTGTGACGATTAACGGTGTGGTGGCGAATGTTGAAACGATTGCCCATCGCGGTGACAAGGTTGTGTATCACGTCGAAAATTATAGCGAACCCGAAGTTCCGACGGATTTTGAAACCGTCTTTGAAGACGATGAGTTTATTCTAGTTTCAAAACCTGCAGGTGTCCCGGTACATCACACAGGGCGAATTTTTTACAACACGTTTGCGGCGATTATCCGCCGTGAATTCGATTCCGAAACGGCAACGCCGATGCACCGTTTGGACCGCGATACGGGTGGGCTTATCTTGTTTGCAAGGTACGGCGAAACGGCGGCGCGATTCCAAAAAAATCTTGACCGCATTTTGTTGCGAAAGTTTTATTTGGCTGTCGTGCGCGGAAAATTCCCCGAAGGTGAAGTCGATTGCAAAATGCCTTTACGCGAAGACCCGGCAGACCCGATTCGTTTGCGGATGCATCACCGTGCGGACGGCAAGGAATGCTGGACTCGTTTTAAACTCATTCGTCATTTGAATTGCCCAGAAATCGCACCGGAGCTTTCGTTAGTCGAAGCAGAACTCATGACGGGGCGCAAACATCAAATTCGTGCTCATTTGTCGGAAATGGGTTATCCGATTGTGGGAGACCGCCTCTACTACTGCGATGGCAAATATTACGATAAACTCGCACGAGGTGAATCGCTTACGGACGAGGATATCAAGGTGCTTGGGGCGCACAACCAGATGCTTTTTGCGTACAAGGTTGAACTCCAGTTGCCTTATTGGAACGAACCGCGTGTGTTTGAAAGTCGAGTTTTCCCCGAGGACATGGCGAAGCTTTTGCGCGAAAACGGCTAAATAACGCTTTTGATTACGTGTGTATATCGTCATTCTGAGGTGAAGCCGAAGAATCCAGTGAAAATAGCTTTGAATTATGCAGAAAACAACTTTTTTTGCATGATTTTTTGTATTTTATAGCCCATGAAATTTTCATTCCTTCCTAAAGTAATGTTGTGTTTGGGGCTTACGGGTGTTTTTGCCGTGGCCCAGGAAACAGTGGAGAGCGTTCGCCGCCAAATTAAGGCGGTCGAAGCCGAAACAGCCCGTGAAAAATCTATGCACGATGCCGAAAAGACGCGTCATGCGGAGTTTGTCGAAGTGGGTCGCAAAAAAGTGCAGAACCTCTCCGCGCAGAACAAGACTTTGAAGGCGGAAATCGATTCGCTCAAGGTCGAACTCAAGAAGATTTCTTCGGCCCGCACCAAGACGACGGGTACGGTTCGTTTTTACGAGGGACGCAAGACCAAGTACGCCGATTCGCTCGCGACCGTCATCGATTCGCTGGTGCCGTTCTTCGAAGCTGATTTCCCGTACCGCACGGACGAGGCCGTCAAGAGCATCCAAGAAATTGCAAGCATGCTCCACAAGGGACTCATCGAAACGGATGACGCTTTGAACCGCACGATGGAAGTCTTTTATGACCGCATCCGCTTGGGATACACCACCGAAGTTTGGAAAGGCTTTTTGCAAGTTGATGCTCGCAACGTGGCCGGAACGTATTTGCGCTACGGAGCCGTCGCTTCGATTTTCGTCAGTAATGACGGTAACGACGTTTTGTTCCTTACGAGAGAAGGCTCCGGCTACGCTTGGAAGAACGTTTCTGAAGACCTCGCCATGCGAACCATCCTCAAGGACGTGATGAAGGTCGCTGAAGGGAAAACCGCTCCGAGACTTGTGACAATTCCGGTCTCATTCCCGAAGGAGGCTAACTAATGTTTAGACGAAAGACGAAAGACGTAAGACGTAAGAATTTTGTTGGGGAAGGCCTTCCCCTCGCTCGCACTTCGTTGCTCGCTACCCCTTCTAGCAGGGGCTCAAACGCCGCCCCCGCAACGCCCCGCTTTATGCATACATCATTAGTGTCTCTCATCTTAGTTGCCGCTTTTGCTTTGGCTCCTACGTCTTTTGCTGCGCCGAATACGGAAATTGATGCTGTCAAGAAACGCGCAGAACTCAATAGCGCGAAGGCCGACCTCGAAGAAGCTCGTCGTAAGCGTGACATGGCTGTTGCAGCTCGATGGAAAGACCGCGAAACGTTCAACAAGGAACGTGAACTCTTCAACGAAAAGTATCAGCTTGGCAAAGAACGTGTCGATGCTTTGATGTCCGAACGTACCCGCTTGCTCGAAGACGTTCGTGTGGCCCGCGAAGATTTGGCTCAGGTCAAGCTTCAAGCCGAAAAAGCCCGTGCGGAATTCCTCACGCTCGCTGCAGGCCCGGAACGCTTGGAAATGCTTGCAAAGTTCCAAGAACAAGGTGTTCCGTTCAAAGTAGCCGACCGCATTGAAGCGCAGAACAAGGTCAAGAAGGAAATGGGCCTTTACAGGGACGATCCGCTGCGTATTGCCCGTGCGATGCTCGATGTTGCTAAAAAAGAAATGATGTTTACGCGTGAAGCCCGCGTTGAGAAAGCGGATCTTGTGTTCGGCAGTTCCGTTGCCGAAGGCGACCGCATGCGTCTGGGTGGGCTGTATGCAATGCAGATGGCGAAGGTGACCGACATTAACGGTTTCCATCCGTCAGCGTTGATGCTCCCGGTCGCGGGTGAAAAGAAGCGTGTCTATAGTTGGCAAGAGAACCTCTCTCCTGAAATGCGCAAGGATGTGGCGAAAGCTTTTGCGAACGTCAACGATTCTGCATTCGTGATGGTGCCTGTCGATGTGCTCTTGAGCACGGAACTTTCGAGCGAACTGGCGAACCGCCAAGAAACCACGTGGAAAGAGGACTTTGCTGAATTCTTCCATAACGGCGGCATCTTGATGTACCCGATTGCGGCGTTGTTCATTCTCGGCATTTTGATTTTTCTCGTGCGTTTTGTTTGGCTTCTCGTTTTGGGTTTTGGCGGACCTGGTGCCCGCAGGGCTAATAAAGCGCTTGCCGCTGGTGACGTGAAACTTGCAACGGAAGCATCAGCTAAGGCTCACGGTGAAGTGGGGAAGGTTCTCCGCTCCGTGCTTGGCAAAAAGTTCAAGGATCGTGCGAGTGCAGAAAAGTCTCTCGAAGTCTTGTTTGCTGGCGAAGTGCCGAAACTTGAAATGGGACTCAGCTGGATTTCCGTGTTTGCAGCGACGGCTCCGCTCCTCGGCCTCTTGGGTACGGTCATGGGTATGATTGAACTTTTCAACGTCATCACCATGCATGGTACTAGCGACCCGAAACTTTTGGCTGGCGGCATTTCCATCGCGCTTGTCACTACAGAAGCGGGCCTTATCGTGGCGATTCCTTTGCAACTCTTGCACACGCTCCTTGTGAACATTTCGGACTCGGTTCGCACCCGCATGGAAAAAACAGGACTTGCCGTGCTGAATGCAATTTGGATAAAGGAAAAGGATTAAGGGATAATGGACGAGTATTCCGTCATCGAAGCGACCATGAGCATCCTGCTGCGCGGCGGTTGGGTGTTGCTCCCGCTGTTCCTCATCGGGTGGCTTGGGTGGTTTTTGATGTTTGAACGATTCGGCTATTACCTTATGCTAAAAGGGCGCTCGGCTTCGGCATTTTTCAAGGATTTGGATGCGGTGGGCGAGGAGGCTGCTTTTGCAAAACTCCGTAAACGCCGTTTTGGATATTTTCTTGCGTTGGTGGAAAACGTTCGTGAACATCGCAACGACGGTCCGGTGGCGGTGCGTAACGCCATGATGGCGACTCGTCATAGTTTGGATGTAAGTCTCTCGAAATCGCTCAAGACGATTGTGACTTGTGCCTCGATTGCGCCCTTGCTTGGACTTTTGGGAACAGTGTCTGGAATGGTGCATACGTTTGAGACGATTCAAAAATTCGGATTTGGAAACCCGGTCTTGCTCGCGGATGGAATCTCCGAAGCGCTCCTCACGACACAGGCTGGGCTTTTGGTCGCGTTCCCGCTGATGCTTGTCTATAACTATCTCGAACGTCGAGTAGATTCTATTGGTGATTTTGCCTGGGGCGAAGCGCTCAAGTTTGAAGAACGTTGCTTTGCCAAGGAGGTTGAATGAGTTTTATTCGTAAACGCTCTCGCGGCACTGGTGGCATTGATGTTTCGCCGATGCTCGACATGGTGTTCATCCTTTTGATTTTCTTTATCGTGACTTCGACGTTCACGCGTGAAACAGGCGTTGATGTGACGAAGCCGAAAGCGAGTTCTGCAAAGGAACTCGCCAAGGAAAGTATTTTGATTGGTGTAACCCGCCAAGGAACGATTCACATCAACGAAACGCAGGTGAACCTTTCTACGCTCCAGACCGTGCTCCGTCAGATGATGGCCGAAGCCCCTGACCGCCCGGTGATTATCGTGAGCGACCGCGATGCCCCCAACGGCGTAGTCGTCGATATCCTCGACGAATGCAACCTCGCCAAAGTCCGCAAAGTATCCATCTCCGCGAATAAGGAGGAATAAAGAGGAATTTAGCTCGCTCGTTATACTCGCTCTGAGCGATGAGGTCGCCTTGCGTCGCAAGGCTCTGAGCAAACGCCGAAGGCGCAAACTAAAACCTCATACCTCAAAGGGCGAAGCCCGACCTCATACCTCATTGCCCTATGCTTGATTTCTGTGCTAAATATTTCCGATTCCCGGTGGCGTTCGTGCTTTCGTTTGTCGTTGGCGCGGTGTTCTTCCTTGCGATTCCGGTCATCAATGTGCTGTTCTTTGATAAAGGTGTCAAGACTGAAAAGCCTTTGGAAACGGTGACTGAAGTGGAAGTTCTCGTGAGTGAAAAGAAGCAAGAGGTCAAGCAGAAGGTGATTCGTACGGTCGTGAATCCGAATCCGTTCAAGGTTTCTGCTAACATGGGTGTTTCTCGTAGCCAAAATTTCCAGATGGATTTGTCGCTTGCCCGTGGTGCCGCTGGCGATGGCGTTGCCGTTGACGCTGGCAATATGGAAAACGTGATCTACGAGGCGGGCGAAGTCGATGAACAAGCTCAAGTGCTTCGCGAAATTCAGCCGAAGTTCCCGGACCGTGCCAAGAAAATGGGCGTGTCGGGTTACGTGAAAGTGTTTATTGTGATTGATGTCAATGGCGATGTGACGCAGGCTCAGGTGCTGACGCAAGACCCGGCTGGTTACGGCTTTGATGTCGAAGCGTTGAAGGCTATACGTCAGTGGAAATTCTCCCCGGCTCAGTTACGGGGCTTCCCAGTAGCGCAGAAAGCTACAAAGGAGTTCCGGTTTGTTAAGTAGGTTTCAGGTTACAGGTTTCAGGTATCAGGTTTTAGGGCTCGCGAAACGAGCTGTTGTCATCCTGAACCCATTCGACAAGCTCAGGGTAAACTCCGTCGAAGGATCCAAAGCATTTTCCATTCGCAAAAACAAGCAGTCATCTTTCGTCTTTCGTCTTTCGTCTTTCGTCTTGATCGTCCTCCTTGCATTACCTCTACATGCTGCCGACGATTTCTTCTTCAAGGCGAACGAACTTTACGACCAGGGGCGTTACAAGGAATCGGTGAAGTATTACCGTGCGGCGATTGACGATGGACGCTATGAGCCGTTTGCATGGTTCAACTTGGGCAACGCTCTTGTGCAGCTCGGCAAAAAGGAAGTCGCGATGGTCGCGTACAAGCGCACTGTCGAACTGCTTCCGGATTTCGTGAAAGCTTGGATGCTCCTTGGCGATTTGTATTATCTCGCTGATTCGCCGGGTGATGCCATTGCCGCTTACAACCGTGCAATTGAACTCGGAACGGAAACGGACCACATCCATTTTGCTCTCGCGGAATGTTACATGAAGGGGAGCGATTGGACGCTTGCCCAGAAGCATTTCGAGCGCGCTTTGGCGCTGAACCCGGACCGCATGGATGCGTGGTACGGCCTTGCCGAAGTCTATGAAAAGCTCGGTGATTACGAGTATGCTGTAAAAACGCTCAAGAATGCTCTCCAGATGACCGCAACCGCAGGCGCCGATGTTCATTACACGCTTTCGTATTACTACCGCAGCATGGATTCCACGCGGCTCGCTTTGAACGAAATGGAAAACGGCATCATGATGGATCCCGAAAATGTTTCCGCTCGCCGTTATCTCGCGCAGATGTATGTGAAAAATGAATCGCCGTGGATGGCCATCTTCACGCTCGAAGAAGGACTCCGCCACAAGAAAGGTATTGCCGATTTGAACCTTGACTTGGGACAAATTTACTTTACGCAAAAACGCTATGACGAAGCTTTCGAATGCTATATGAAGGCTTGGCGTGCCGGTAATTCTCAAGGCCGCATCGGAGCTGAAAACGTCGGGCACATTTATTCGAACGCTGGCGACACCGAAAAAGCCGAAACCCTCTACGCCCGCATCCGCGAAAAGAAATGACGCCGTCATCCTGAAGGGCGTGCAACGACCGATAGGATCCATGCAAAACAAATCGTCATCCTAAGCCCTTTTCTCCAACGTCATCCTGAGCGTAGCGATGGATCCAGTGAAGTTTTCTACAGCGATCACTAATCACCAACCACTAACCACTGTCTACTTCCTACTAATTTGTTACTATATTCAAACAGACGTGTTCTTTCTGGAGGTGGAATGTCTTTATCTGAAATTTCAAAAAATACAGTTAATCTTGCCAAGTTGACGGACAATTATTTTGCTCAAGATGGCGATGTGCTGACGGGAAAAATTGCAGGCGAATACGAAATTATAATACCAGACGGTGCTACAATAACGCTCAATAAAGCGAAAACCTATGGAATCGTCTGCGAAGGTGATTGTACGATAATCCTTGCGGAAAATACCCTTAACACAGTGAAGGGTGCTTGTAGCGATTGCCCTGGCATTTATATTTCAGAAGGGAAAACGTTGACCTTTGATGGCTGCGGTTCACTTGATGTGAGCAGCAAGGAGGCAGCTGGTATTGGTGCCGCCCGTAATATGGGCTGCGGAAATGTCGTAATCAAGAATGGAACGATTAAGGCGGTTGGAGCTCAGGGCGGTGCTGGTATTGGCGGAGCGTATGTCACAAACGTGAAAAAGGTCGCTTATGGCGATGTCATAATTTATGGCGGGTCGGTGACTGCGAAAGGCGGTTTTTTCGCAGCTGGTATTGGAACAGGTGCGAATTACAATGCCGAAGTGTCTTTGGGCAATATCACGATTAATGGTGGCGTTGTCGAGGCGAAGGGTGGCTTGGGCGGAGCCGGTATTGGTACAGGGCCTGTTGGCGTTGATTGCTCTAAACCTTGCAACGGTAAATCCTTGATGAAAGCGATTACAATTAGCGGTGGCTCGGTGACTGCTAAGGGCGGTAATGGGGCTGCTGGAATTGGCTCCGGCTGGCCTTATTATAAAGATTGTTCGACATCCATAGAATCCATTACAATTACAGATGGCGTGACTGAAGTCTCTGCAACAAGAGGAAAAGATCCATTGGCTCTCTGTTGCATTGGTAAACCGAAATCTGATGATGGTGCAGGAACCTCATCAATCGGTCCTATAACGATTGGTGATAAAATAACGGAATGCATTGAAAAAAGTAGCTTTACCTATAAACCGAAAAAGTAGTTTGTTGTAAAACTGACCCCGGAATAAATCCGGGGTGACATGTGTAATAGGAAAATCGCCCATGCCTTCAAAAATTTCATCTTGGTTTAAAATCTTCATTTACATATTTAAGTTTTGCGTTCGGATTTTCTTCCCGACTGCATTCATGCACAAAGTCGATTTGTCCAAGTTGACGAGCGACTACGTTGCGCAAGACGAAGATCGGTTGGTGGGGATGCTTGTCGGCAAATACAAGGTCTCGATTGAACGCAATGCAAGAATTGCACTCGACGGTGTGAACATTACGGGGCAGGATGGCGAAAAAGGATGGGCGGGGATTACTTGTTTGGGCAAATGCTCGATTTACTTGAAAGGTGAAAATCGCGTTGTTGGCGGATGGGGCTATGACGGCATTACCGCTCGTTTAAAGCTTACGATTGCGGGGCCGGGTTCGTTGCTTGCTCAAGGGTGCGAAAATGGGTCTGGCATCGGAGTCTGCCATTTAGATGAACTTGTTGTCAATTCTGGGATTATCACTGCAAATGGTGGTACCCGAGGCGTTGGAATTGGAGGGAACACTTGCGGGAGTGTCAGAATAAATGGTGGTTCGATTACGGCAAAGGGCGGTGAAACTTGTGCCGGTATCGGTAGCGGTTGTTTTGACAAGGCTAAAGAAATTCTTATCTGCGGTGGTAATGTCGTTGCGACTGGTGGTGATGGCGGTGCAGGCATTGGTTGCGGTATTAAGGGTATTGTAGAGAAAATTGAAATCCGTGGGGGAACTGTTGTCGCCACTGGTGGAAAAAATTGCGCAGGCATCGGAGGCGGAGAGGATTCTACAATAGGAACGATTAAAATTTACGAAACGGCGAAAGTGACTGCAATCAAGGGCGAGTCCGCCAAATTTAGCATTGGGGCTCACTATTTAGGCGCTTGCCGCGAGGTCGATATCGCTGGATATGCAAAGAAAAGTATCGAGACGAGTCCTTTTGTATATGAAGGTTCGGTTAAAGAATGCCCCGAACAAGAATCTGCACAGACTCGCAAAGTGGTTTTGGATAATTTAACTCAAGATTATGTTGCTCAAAATGGCGACGAATTGACGGGAACGCTTATTGGCAAATACAAGATTTCGGTTGCCGATGGAGCTACGATTGTGCTTAATGGCGTGACTATTCGCGGTTATGACGATGACAAGGATGAAGATGCTTTGTATCCACCGAGTTGGCTGGGAATAAACTGCTTGGGCAATTGCACTATTGTTCTTGCCGATAATAGTTTGAATAAAGTTATAGGTGGATATCACTGTGCTGGTATTGCTGTGGGACCGAAAGGCACTACGCTTACGATTAAGGGAACGGGTTCGCTGATTACGCAGGGAGAAGGTTCTGGAGCCGGTATTGGAGGCGGTGAAGCTGGATCTGGTGGAGATATTCTCCTCTGTGGCGGCTCGATTGAGGCGATAAGCACTCAAGATGGTGCGGGAATAGGAAGCCGCTTGAATGGCTCAGTCGGAAACATTACGATTACCGATGGTGTGAAAAAACTTGTTGCGAAGACAGATCCGCATTTTTCAGTAGCTTCTTGCTGTATTGGTTCTGGTCGTCACGGCTCTTGTGGGAACGTAACAATAAACGGTTTTGAAGTTGGAAAACTGGAATCAAAATCTTTTGTCTATAAAGGTGATGTTTACACAGTCCGATTTGACGCTAACATTGACGAAGCCGAAGGCTTGATGGAAAATCAACGCATTATCCCTGATGCTGTGAAACTTGTTCCAAATGGCTTTAAACATAAGCATCTTTTCTTTGCAGGATGGAATACAAAAAAAGACGGCTCTGGAATGATGTTTAATGAACAAAGTCTATTGACGGATTTCGCTGAAAATGGTGCTGTTGTAACACTTTACGCTCAATGGTTCGATGGCGATGTGTCCAAACTAAAAAGAAATTTTGTTGCTGCCGATGGTGCGGTGCTGACGGGAACTTTGGACGAAGATTATGAGTTGTCCATTGCGAATGGTGCCACGGTAACTCTTAACAATATCCACGTTATAGGTAAAGCGGTCGGCGAGGGATTTTCTTCGAGAGGGTGGAATGCAATCACTTGTTTGGGCGATTGCACCATTGTCTTGCAAGGCGAAAATACTGTGACTGGGAAAAATGAATACGCAGGCATTCGCGTTGGTCCTAAAGGCACGACACTTACAATCAAGGGCGACGGTTCGTTGATTGCTCATGGTGGGAAAGAGGCTGCCGCTATAGGGAGTGGCGGAGTCGGTGTTGTTGGTGAAGGCGGAAATATCGTTATTTGTGGCGGAACTATAACTGCTGTGGGTGGCTTTGATAGTGCTGGTATTGGGTGCGGGCGAGGTAATTCCATTGGCGATATTACAATCTGTGGAGGCGTTGTCTCATCATCGGGGCATGGAAATGCGGCTGGCATCGGTGGCGTTTATTACCACTCTGTCGGGAAAATTAAAATTTATGGTCGTGAAACTAAAGTCACAGCGACAAAGGGAATCGAAGCTCCTAGAAGTATTGGTGCAGGCAATCAGGGCGAATGTGAAGGCGTGTCTATTTGCGGACTTTCGCCTCGTTCCCGCGTTATCCAAAAGAGTCCTTACGTTTACGAACCTTCTACGGTTAATATTTCCAAAGACGAAAACGGTGAATTCCATGCGGTTAAAATGAAACATGGGCTGACTGTTGATGATGTTGTATTCAATCGCGAATTCCTGACGCAGGGGTATTTGCCCATAGCTTTCCCGCTAGATGTGAATACGCAAAATTTGGCTAACGTGAAGTCCGTTTATTCGATTGAAAAAATTACCGTTGACGAAAACGGCAAAAAATTGATGGGTTTGAAAGAAATTTGGACTCACGGCTCTCCACATGTAGATTTGAAAGCGAATACTCCGTATATGGCTCAGTTGTTCTTATTGCACAAGCCTATTGATGGCGTTGCAAAAATGCAATATAACGAACCGCTCCCTGAAATAAATGGCTGGAAATACCGCAAGACTTATGCGAATGGCGATGTTTACCGCAAGAAAAAGAACGCTCCTGTTCCTAGAATGCTTGCCGATGAATATGTGAATATGGCTGTCAGTCCGTGGCTTTATCCGATATCCTTTAAAGTATTTTATCGACCAAACTCCGATGAACAAACGGACGAACTCTCCTTTGCAATCCAATTCTTCTACGATAAAACAGCGCTCCCCGCAAATAACATCGAAGTGATTATGTCGTAAAATTTCGCATTTTGCGTTACGCATTTTGCGAAATTTGATTATATTTAGAGTATGAATATTAATCCGTTCCTTCTTTATGGGTATAATGGTCCTGAATACTTCTGTGACCGTGTCGAAGAGACCAAGTACATTCTGTCGGCTCTTCGTAATGGGCGCAATATTACATTGCTTTCTCCACGACGCATGGGAAAAACCGGACTGATTTTCCACATCTTTAATACCTTGCAGAAAGAAGATAAATCTGCCACTTGTTTTTATATCGACATTTTCCCGACAAAATCGCTGGATGATTTCGTTCACAACTTAGGTACGGCTGTTGTCGGAAAATTAGATTCGTTTGGAAAGAAGGCCGCAAAAACGGCCTTGTCGCTATTCAAAAGTTTTAAAGTAGTTCTGTCAACAGATCCGGTTTCTGGCAATCCGCAACCGTCTATTGAATTTGCACCGCAAGAAACGAAAAATACGCTTGCTGAAATTTTCGCTTACCTTAAACAGTCCAAAAACGAATGTTACATTGCCATTGATGAATTTCAACAAATTGCAGAATATAAGGAAGAAGGCGTTGAAGCACTGCTTCGTTCGTACATCCAGTTTTGCCCGAACGTCCATTTTATTTTCTCTGGTAGCAAACAGCACTTGATGACGGAAATGTTTGGCTCAGTGTCACATCCGTTTTACCGC
>Ga0310786_10002069_pt1 | contig 31382 bp, 23 predicted proteins | sample AusTroGonzalo_MG_FD_203881 | JGI IMG/M metagenome (GOLD analysis project Ga0310786, IMG submission 203881) | Bovine rumen microbial communities from tropical cattle in Woodstock, Queensland, Australia - Gonzalo_03 (v2) (version 2) | ecosystem: Host-associated > Mammals > Digestive system >...
AGATAGAAGGATTCCGCAAGAAAGGCTATCTTGACCGCCGCGATGACGGCAGTTGGCACGTCCTTGCGTTGAATTCGAGGGTAGAATGAAGAAGTAAAACGAAAAGTGCACAGCGGAACCGACCCTATTGAGTGCACAGCGGAACCGACCCTATTGTGCACTTTTTCGCCCATTTCTTTGTTTGGTATATTATTATTTTGTATCTTTGCCTGCAGAAACTTGAATCTGTATGCCTAGAAAACAAAGAGAGAAGAGCGGAACGGGGATTTACCACGTGATGATGCGCGGCATCAATCACCAGGACATCTTTGAGGAGCGGTCTGACTATTGGAAGTTCCTGAAGCTGCTGCGGCTTCAGACTCATCCGGAAGACAAGCAGGGGCATCCGTTACCGCCGCATTGCATCGTCTATGCCTATTGCCTGATGTCGAATCACGTCCATCTGTTACTTCGCGAACTCGATGAGGGGCTGATGCCGCCCATCAAGAGCATCTCCATTGCCTATGCGCAGTATTTCAATTTGAAATATGAACGGTCTGGCCATCTTTTCCAAGACCGTTTCAAGAGTGAGCCTGTCAACGATATGGGTTATTTCATCACTCTGCTGAGGTATATCCATCAGAATCCCGTTGCTGCCGGCATTGCTTCTTCGGTAGACAGCTATACCTGGAGTAGCTGGTGTGAATACGACGACACGAAGCCCTGTGCGTTACCTGTCTGTACTACTCAACACGTATTTGGGAGGATATCAAAGGAAGATCTGACTGCGCTTGTCAACGAGCCTCTCCCGAAAGCACTCAACATCCTCGACTTCGGCAATGAGACCGCCGTAAGAGTTACCGATGAAAAGGTGCGTGAATATCTCCACGCTATCTGCAACACCGACAATCTTACTGAGATTCAGCATTACCAGAAAGACCATCGCAACGACATCATCCGTATGGCCAAGGATTTTGGAGCCAGTATCCGCCAAATCAGCAGATTAACTGGTGTTAGCGAGGGCATTATCAGGAAAATCTGAAAAGTACACAAAAAGTACACAAAAAGAACCGTCCCTTTTGTGTAAAAAAGGGGGTGATTTCTTGTAGATGTCGAGAAATTTATATATCTTTGCCACACATTACTATAAAGCCCACGCTTATGACGCACGGAAATACACGGAAACACCCTTCTTCCTCCCTCACCATCGACGATGAGTGGGACGGCGAGACCTTTGTTGAATACTAATTTTAAAACAAATAATAATATGAAACAACAACTACTCTTATTCGCTATGATTTTGCTACCATTGGTAGCTAGTGCCCACGACATTGAGGTTCAGAATGCTGATGGCGTCACCATTTATTATAACTATAGTAGTGATGGTACGGAATTGGTGGTTACTTTCCGTGGTAGCAGTTATAATGATTATTCAAACGAATATCAAGGCAATGTCGCTATACCTGAGGAAGTAACCTACATGAACAGGACACGCAAGGTGACGAGCATTGGAAATAATGCGTTCGAGGGTTGCTCTGGACTCACCTCCGTCACCATCCCCAATAGTGTGACGAGCATTGGAGGGGATGCGTTCAACGAATGCTTTGGCCTTACCTCCGTCACCATCGGCAATAGCGTGACGAGCATTGGAGATCAAGCGTTCTCTCGTTGCTCTGTCCTTACCTCCATCACCATCGGCAATAGCGTGACGAGCATTGGATATGGTGCGTTCGAGGGTTGCTCTGGACTCACCTCCGTCACCATTCCCAATAGTGTGACAAGCTTAGGAAATAGAGCGTTCAATGGCTGCTCTAGCCTTACCTCTGTCACCATAGGCAGTGGTGTGACAAGCATTGGATATGCTGCGTTCACTGGTTGCTCTGGACTTACCTCCGTCACCATCCCCAATAGTGTGACAAGCTTAGGAAAAGGTGCGTTCTCTGGTTGCTCTGGCCTTACCTCCGTCACCATCCCCAATAGTGTGACGAGCATTGGAAATAATGCGTTCAAGGGTTGCTCAGGCCTGACCTCTGTCACCATAGGCAGTGGTGTGACGAGCATTGGACATAATGCGTTCGATGGAGCGGATATTCCAACTGTCATTTCTTTGATAGAGAATCCGTTTGCGATAACAGGAAAGACATCGGATTATAGTACTTTCTCTCAAAACACATTCTTTAACGCAACGCTATATGTTCCGAAGGGTACTATAGATAAGTACAAGGCAACTGATGGTTGGAAAGACTTCGTGTTTATTGAAGAAGGTATACCTACCGGCATTAAAGTTATTGAAAACACTCAAAACAAGAATGCCACTGTTTACGACCTGAATGGTGTTCGCTTGTCAGAGCCCAAGAAGGGTGTTAATATCATCAATGGCCAGAAGGTCATAGTGAAATAGTTTTTATTATCACTTAGGAGCATCCCTGCCCGTTTCTATTTCGAGCAGGGATGCTTTGTTATCTGATGCCATGTACACAGAAGGGACGGTTCCTTTTGTGTACGAAGAACAATAATGTCACTATTTTCGACATGAATGGTGTTCGCCAGTCTGAGCCTCATAAAGGTATCAATATCATTAATGGCAAGAAGATAATCATGAAATAGGGCGAATAAAGGACATTAGATTTTTTTAATAAAAATAGTTCCTGCTTGCTGTAAGAAGTGAGCAGGAATTTTTGTATCTTTGCACTCCCTTTTGCAAAAAATGAAATAATATATGAAGATAGACCTTAACGATATGTTTACCGGCCTTTTTGAAGAGATAGAGAGGGTCCGAGTTGAGAAAGTGACGGCCGGAAGCAAGTTCCGGCTGATGGGTTTAGTGGCCGACGTGACGGAGGTTAACGAGACGTTGACGAAGGAGGTACTCGAGGTTGTGAGCCGCGAGGCTGTGCTCGATGCCGACACAGAGATTGACTACGCGGAGCAGTCGGAGCGTGTGCTTGCTATGGAGCTGACGGCCGCGAGGGAGGATTTGCAGGAGAACACACAGCTGGTGAACGAGGCGCTGGGTGTGCTGAGCAGCACGTTGGGGCTGATAGCCGACCAACTGGCGCGTCGGCATAAGGATGAGGAGTATGCCAGGCTGTATGAGCAGGAGAAACGCCGTTATCTGAGTTCGGGAACGCCCCGTCGGGTTCGCCAGACTTTTGACGAATGGCTGTACGACGTGTGCAACGGGAAGCCCAGCATGGAGGATATCAACGACTATGTGACGGAGAAGCTAGTACACATGTTCGAAAAGGGTGTGTTCAATACCAAGGTGGAACACATACAGCGTGCTACGCGCTATCCTGCCGAGTTTGACTTCAGTCTGCTGGACGATGACCATAAACTGAAGAAGACGGTTCATAAACATTATTCTGAGTTTCGCAAGTTGGTTGACTATGTTGACGGTTGTCTGGTGGTTAACGCTGCGAAGGTAGGGCGCCATTTTTATACGAACCGTAAGGAGGAGAATGCCAAGGCGCACCGAAACGCCTTTCTGAAGTATATGTACAAGATTTCGTTGGCGCAGGAGGAATACAAGAAGTTGCAGGCCACCCCGCAGGAGAACGAAGATAATAGCCTGCTGCCCGATGTGTTGGCTACCGGCATTGCGATAAACTATTGGAAGGGGTTGCAGAAGGCTGGCTTTGTTGATGAATGTTACCAGCTGTTGCCCACCACGTCACGAAAGCAGGCCATGTATATTGCCGATGTGTTTTCCGACAAGTTGCAGATGCGCTCAAAGTGGAAACCATTTCAAGAACTGTGGCACATCAACAACCTGGCACAGGAGAAATGGGACATGCAGGAAACGGGCAAGTCGCCCGCACGTTCGGAAGAGATAGACAAGATTTTTGAGAATTAGCTAACTCGCTGATAAACAGCATAGTAAGCCCCCTATATAGCCCCTATTATAGGCCCTATATAGGGGCTTTTTGTTTTTGTATGTTTGTACCTTTGCACCGTCAACGATTGATTGACAGTGTTATTTGACTTATTGATACATTATGGAAACAAAAATTTTAAAAGTGGTACGCCAGGGCGAGGCCTTCAGCGTACAGTCGAGTAAAAATGAGGCTGGTCAGATTCAGAAGTGCAACATCGTGTTGCGCGAACTGGGCGGCGGCAAGTTTGAAAACGAGTATGTGTGCGCTATGCTGGGCAATCTGGCTGCGTGCAGGTTCTACGAAGGTGATGTGGTTGTGGCCACCCTTCGTTTCTCTACACACGAATATCAGGGACAGACATTCCAAGAAATCTTAGTAACTGATATCGTAAAAATAAACAGATAACAAAAGTTTAATCGGGTCGAAGGCGTGAGCGGAGAAAACGTATCTGGATGTAATTGAGCTCAAACTAAAATCTTCGCTTTTCTCCTGACACTCACAAATTTCGAAACGATTATTATGAAAAAGATTTTTATTACAACAGAGAGACAGGTAATGCTTGATGGTCTTTTGACTTTAGGCATGTTGGAAAACGGACTCAAGACGGCAGACTTTATGTGCTGCGAGGATGTTGAGATGCAGGCGTTCTCAGGAACTTTCAAGGTGGAGGTTAAGCGTGACGGCAACGTCTATATGACTGAACAGCCCAAGCGCATACGTAACAAAGCTATTTTCCGCGATGACAATGCTTCGCTGTCGCAAGGACAGGACAAGCGCTGGTACTTCTACTTCTCGCTCGACGAGGATCAGTTGGAGCAGTTGCCCGAGAAGCTGGTTAGGCAGGCCGGAGCGATAGCAAGAAAGGTGATACGTGAATTGATTTTGAAACAGCAGGCAGTATGAGTGTATTCGAGATTTACAAAGGTGATGGTGGCGCAAAATTTATGCGCCCCATCCATTCGAGAGAGGAGTATCTGCAGAGCCGCAACAGCGAGAAACAACAGCTGACATTGAAGGCTGTCCGTTCGGGTGAAGAAGGTAGGAAGTCGCAGTTGATACAGATGAACTACTCGTGTCTGCCCAATGAGGATGGCACGCTGAAAGGATCGAAACGTATGAGTACGACGGTAGGGATGGACATCGACCACCTGTCGAAGGAAGAGATGCCGGTGGTCCGCCAGCGGATACTCAGCAAGAAGGACGAGTTGGGCCTGCTGATGCTGGAGGAGAGCGCCCGAGGGGCTGGCTATCATCTGGTGTTCAGACGGCGTGAAGACTTAGACCAAGTGGGCAATTTGAAGTGGGCTTCTGACTTGTTAGAGGTAGCTTACGATGCCCAGGCGAAGGACATCACACGCGTGTTCTTTACTACTACAGAGCAGGAGCTGATTTATCTGGATGATGAGGTGTTCGAGATTAAAGAGTTTGTTGCAGCGTCGCAGTGTTGCAGTTCTCAAGATCAGACATCAGACTTCAAACATCAGCCATCATTTGACCCAGAGGCGAGGTACAACGGGGTGCTGTATGCGGACATCATCGCGAAGTATTGGGAGTTGTTCAACGGTGGCAAGGAACCTGTGGAGGGCGACCGTAATGCGCTGACATTTGAGCTGGCGGTGACCATCCGAAGCATCTGCGGCTACTCGCTGGAAAAACTGATGCAGGTTATTCCCAACTACTGGGCAAAAAGTACACAAAAAGAACCGTCCCTTTTGTGTACTTCTGAGGAAGAGGAGGAGTGGCGCAAGACGCTGGAGAATGCGCTCAAAGAGCCTCGCAAGGGGATGCCTTACAGGTTGAAGCAGGTGTTGCAGGCGTTGAAGTCGCAACAGGCGGTGAAGGCTTGTGGCGGTACGCTGACCACACCGCCACCGATGCCGCAGAAGCTGCCGCCGCTGATCAAGCTGCTCACCAAGAACGTGCCCTGGTTCTACAAGCCTGCTGTGGCCAATGCGGTGTTCCCTGGGCTGGGTGCCCATCTGCACGGCGTGAAGTTTCGCTACTGGGACAACGTGGAGCACGAGGCCACGTTTATGAATGTCTTGATAGGTAGGCAGTCGATAGGTAAGGGCACCATCAAGAAGCCCATCGAGTACATTATGGAGGACATTAGGCAGCGCGACCAGCCCAACCGTCAGCGTGAGGCGGATTGGAAGCAGAAGAACCCGGGCGCGAAGCAGAAGAAAGACCCGAGACCCACGGACATCTGCATTCAGATGTTGATAGACAACCTGACGGATGCCGTCTTCAACCAGCGCATCGTGGATGTCAACAACAACGGCGAGCGATTCATCTACACCATCGTGGACGAGATAGAGGGCTTGAAGAAGGTGACGTCGAAGGGTACGGTGGATGAGGTGGGTCTGTTGATTCGTAAGGCGTTCGACAATAGTGATGCCGGACAGGAGCGCGTAGGTGCCGACAGCGTCAGCGGCATCGCCCCTCTGCGCTGGAACTTCAACGCGTCGACGACGCCGCCCAACGCCCGCAAGTTCTTCTATAAGATGGTGAACGACGGTACGGTGAGCCGACTGGACATCTCGACCATCATCAGGAGTGATGATGACGACGATGACACGGCACCTGTGTTGGGCATCTACGACCACACGTTTGCCGAGGAGCTGAAGCCCTACATCGACCGCCTGGATGCTGCCAACGGACTCATTGAGTGTGCGCAGGCGAAAAAGTTGTCGCTCGACATGAAGCAGGAGAACAAGGATGCTGCCAAGCTCTATGAGAGCGAGGCCTACCGCGTGTTCAGTTATCGTGCCAACGTGATAGCCTGGCTGAAGGGCATGGTGCTCTACGTGGCGCACGGCTACAAATGGAGTAAGGAGATTGCGGATTTCGTGCGCTGGACTGAGCAGTATAACCTCTGGTGTAAGATGCTGTACTTCGGTCAGCAGCTGGAGAAGGAGCTGCGCGAGGAGGTGGAGATTCAGCGTCAGTCAGGACCGCAGAACCTGCTGGAGTTGCTGCCCGATGAGTTCACCACGTCACAGTACCGCCAGATGCGACAGCAGCAGGGTAAGTCAGGTGATGGTGACAGCACGCTGCGCAGCTGGCAGAGTCGCGGACACATCGTGTATGACGAGGTGAGCGGCAGGTACTGCAAGACGGAAGCGTACAAGAGGCGCTTTGCTAGTGAAAAGTGAAAAGTGAAAAGTGAAAATTGAGAATTGAGAATTGAAAATTGAGAATTGAAAATTGAGAATTGAAAATTGAGAATTATGATTACAATCGAGAATTCCCAAGAATGCTTCGTGGGGCTCTGGCGTAAGCTGGAGCGCACGAGGCAGCTCCTCCAAGGACAATGCAAGCGGTTCTGCATCCGCCATGTGTTGAAGGCGTGGTTCGGAGGTGAGGCCACCGATGACTTTATATGGAATGTCTGTCACAAGGCCGTCGTCGACGATGAGCCGCAGGAGGGCTGGAACGAGCTGCCTGCACCGAGCCTCTATCCGCGCAAGCACCGTGAGTTGTTGCGTGCTATCGTGGCCGTACGTCTGGGCATCAGCTACTACAAGGTAAACCTAAAAGCCCTCGACAGCGCCTATAGCATCGCATTCCCTCATAGTACACCGATTAATGTGAACAAGAAAGGTGAAGGCTGCGAGTAAGCGAGAACAATGCCAAATCGCATTTGAGCATTGTCGAGCGTGAGCAGACTAGACCGTAGGTCAAGGGTGAAAGGTGAAGGGTGAAAGGTGACAGGTGAAAAAAAACTTGTTTTTCTTTTGTATTTTACTCGCTTATTTGTATCTTTGCACCCAGAAACAATAACCATTAGCAAATATGTGTGCAGTGACGCTCATAATATGAGGTAAATTAATCCTATTTATAACCATTTAATTCAATTTAAAAACAAGGAATTTATGAAAAAGTTCTTCTGTCTGATGGCTATGGCCATCGCTGCTGTGACTTTCACAGCCTGCTCGGAAAGCGATTCCGAAGCAGTTTTTTCTGTTGACCCATCCGTTTCCGAAGGCATTGTTGCAGAATTGGACGGTGGATTCTACAAGATTCCCATCACTGCCAACCAGGGTTGGTCTGCCCGTCTCGAAGACGGCTGCAACTGGGCTTCGCTGTCGGATGCTGAGGGCAAGGGCTCTGGCTCCATCGAAGTGTGTGTTGATGCCAACTACACAGGCACAGGCCGTAAGACTAACGTGCTGATTTCTTCCGGCGACAAGGTTGTCACCGTTCCTGTCAGTCAGCGTACCCCCGATGAGAACGACGAAGACTTTTACAACATAGCCCAAAACAAGGGTCTTGGCTATGGCTTTGACTTGTCCTCTTTCAAAAATGGAGAAGTAATGATTTTCAACCTGAAAGCTATCCAAAAATTGGTGGAACAGGATGAACTGGAGTACGACGGAATGTTCACTTCGGACGTCATTAACGATTTTATGGCTGACGATATCCATGTCGATAGTGTTGAAGAGAAGGCAGACACCCTGGGTGTATCGCTGAGAATGAACATCAACTATGGTCTGTTCCACCTTGGTGTCAAAGCCTACTACCAGGGCACAGAGGAACGCAAGACGTATTCCAGTCGCTACAAGGTAGTACAGTCTGCTCCTATGTTGAACTCGAAGATCAACTATATGGAAATCCTGAGTCATTACCGCAATTGGGTAGCAGAGGGTTGCCCGGAAAAGCTTCAAGATGGAGAAACGAAGGACTATCGTAAAAACCTGCTCCAGAATACCGCCAAAGCTTTATTAGACGGTCTAGAGAATGCCAAGGATGAAGATACCATGAAGAAAAAGGCACAAGCCATTTATTCCACTCTGGGACCGGCTTTTATTAGTGGTACAACTCTGGGCGGAAGTGTGACCATGCAACTGTATGTTGATTCTATCCACCAGGAAGAAGTAATGGACCTTGACACAGCGTCGATAGATGTTGCCTTCAAGTCGGGACTCTTCTCGTTGGACGCTAATGTCAATGTACAATACAAGAAGAAAGCCACGGAGTTCCTGAATCATATGGATTGCAACGCACAAATCCGCGGTGGAAGTCAGGGAACCAGCAACGCCTTGTACAGCGCTTTCACAGCAAAGGAATATGAGAAGTTGGACACGCTGTTCCATAACTGGGTGGAGTCGCTAAAGCTGGATAACGACAAGACGAAAAACACGACCTCTATCATCAATGTGGAGGTGGTTCCTATCTGGGTTCTGGTGGACGTGGGTCCGGCTAGGGAATACCTGAGACAATTCGTCTTGGAACAACTGGAAACAACTGGTAATCGACAGCTGGTCAACAAGTTCGACAAATATCCTTATTAAGTATTACCACAAACGTAGTCCGATATGAGACGCAAACTATTCTTTATCAGTTTCGTTGCATTGTTGCTGGCAGCGTGCCAGGACACAGACCTCACGCAGGGTATCAGCGAGAGCGACCTTGCCGCAACTTGTGACGTGGTGATAGACGGACTGGACCAGACGGTAGCCCTGCCCCTTGCGGGCACGGGCTCCGTTGTTGGCGTCGAAGTCGAGGAAGGTGATTTCCTGACGGCTCTGCCAGGAGGACGGCTCTATGCTGAGCAGAACGACGACGGACAGTGGCGCCAGGGGACTATCCGTGTAAAGCTGTCCGACGGCTCATCGCGGCGTCTCACCTTGGGTCAGCGTGCCGCCACCCGTGCCGAAGTGCAGTCCCAGAAGAGTTTCTATCGGCACCACGCAATAGGCTACAGCTACGATGCCGTTTACGGCAACTACTGCGATCTGAAATATGTCCGCTGCCAAGTGCTGAATCGTGCTATCCTCGAGGCCGTTGACACGCTGGAGGTAAACGGCATCTTCAACGAGGAATATCTGCACGACTCCTACTTCAGCAGCAGCGTGTCCACCTCGGTGGTCGATTATGTGCAAAACTGCAATTTTGTGGCTAACGCAGAAGCGAAAATAGCCGTCATCTTAGGTGGAGAGGTCAAGGGAATCTGTCATATCTTCGAAGATGGAACCGAGGACAGCTACATCCTGCATGACGAACGCGAACTGCCACGGGCAAGGTACACCCTACAGATTGGCGAATTGCAGAGTCTGGTGCAAAAGTATCCCTCGTTGCTGACCAGCAGTTTCCGCAAGGCTGTGGACAAACTGGCTGCAACGAATGTTGATGACTGGAAGGCTGTGGATGATTTCATTAATATCTATGGAACGCATGTGGTGAACGCCGCAACGCTTGGCGCCCGTCTGACGGTGGATGTCCAGGTGAAGACCAATAAGTTCGATACGAGGGAAGCGGATAGCCTGATGGCCGAGGCGACCATTGCAACACTCTTTAAGCTGAGTCACACATCTGAATCCCAGACCAAGAACTACCAGATACTGCGCGACTGCAAATGCCATGTGGAGGCTATCGGCGGTGATGTGAGCACGCTGGACAAGCTGGTCAGCCGCACTTTCTTCTCGAACGAAGATATCGATTCTGAGATGCTGACGACATGGGAGGAATCCGTCAGATTTGATGGCGAGGATATTGCTAACAGCAATGTGGAAATGACGGCGATGAAAGTGTGGCCCATCTGGGAGTTGGTGCCAGACAAGAGCGTGGCAAACCGCCTGCAGGCCCGTATCCAGGCCGATGCTGCCATTATGCTGCAGCTCCTTGGCAACCGCAACTTCCTAAATGCCAAATTCCCGTATCCCATCTCGTCGGTCACCTGCCGCATTGGCAACCAGAGTAAACAGAAGTTCGATAATCCTGCCGTGACGGATGTGATTGTCGATGGCCGCCATGTGGCCACCGTTTGCCGCGAGATGGTGCCAGCCATCAGCAAGACGGATTACGTGCAGGTGGCGTACCCCATCTACGAGGGACGTGTGAAGCTGACCGATGGTCTGTGTGTCCACGACGGAAAGACTTATTCCGTGGATTGGCGCAACGACCATTTTAAAGTCAATGAAGTTGATGGATTGACAACGGAAGATGGCTATCTGTACCTCACAGGCGGCGTTTTGTCCACCTCCAGCTTTGATAATGTGGATTATCAGACAGGACACCTTGTACTGGGTTGCGAGCGTCCGGGAGGTATTGACATCAATGGCAGTTTGGCGGGTGATATGGTAAAGGTGCAGAAACACTTCGGACACTTCTACTTGGCCGATGACAAGAGCTATTATGGCAACCTGCCTAACTGGTCATACGTGACATCTGCTCCCGCAGAAGCCGCGGAGGTGGACTATAGGGACTATTTTCCACAGGGAGAGTGGCAGAACCGCATGGTTCGCGACAACAACTATGTTTACATCTTCAACACCACAGAATTAGGATATGAATAAGAAGATAGTTTTCAGCCTTGCTTGGCTGTTGTGCTTCGGCATCCTGTTCGTCGGCTGTAAGGACGACAACGAAGACCTGCCTGGACAGGGCTCCGGAGATGGAAACTGGTTGATAGAGGTGACCGGTCCGGACACAGACGGCAGCAAGAACGAGGCCGTCATCGATATGTTCGGCCGCTACTACAGCATATACACCATACAGAAGGGCGAGTGCGATGCTGCGATGCTGCTGCATACGGAATCCGAATGGCTGACGCTCATGGCGGACACGCTGCCTGCCGACGGCATCCTGCAAATCCTAGCCCAGGAGAACCGCGAAGCCCGTGAGCGTACCGCCACCATCAATGTGGTGAGCGCCGGCAACCCTGAGCGTCAGACCGTAATCACCATCCGCCAGCGCAGCGAGTCCTCATATGATGAAAACGATTCCAATCCCTATTCAGATTTCCGCGTGGGATATGGTTTCAGCGCCTTCGACGAGTTCAAGTCACCTAGAAGTGTGCGTGGCAAGGTCATCGATGTCTCGCGCCTGATGCTCTACGACAGCGATTCCACGTTCTACAGCACACAGGAGGTGCTGCGGGGTAGGGAGGACTTCACCATCACCAACAGCTGGTCTCTGCAGGAGATGTCCTCAAAACTCACGCAGGAGATGGTCTCTACCACTAAATTCCTCGGCGTGAAGAAGACCACTCGCCGCTACAAGGAAGTGGCCACGAAGGATGTCCGCGAACAAGCCTGCGTATATGCACGTCTTCAGAAGACCGTAGCCACCCGCAGCATCGACGGGGGAGCATTGCGCTATCTGGTGGGCCTGCCCTCCGACAAATTGACCTACGGACTGCCCTTCACCGCAGAATTCCAGAAGGCCTACGATGCTATCGTCAACGCTTCGGGTGAACAGCAGACGAAGGCTATTCAAGACATGCTGGACAAATATGGTACGCATCTTGTCATGGAAGCCTCGGTAGGTTGCATGATGGACATGACGCTGACCTTCGATAAATCCGAGTCCTATAATCTGGAGAGCGAGGCCGAGCAGAAGAGCCGGTCTATCTTCGGGCGCTCGTCGGGCAATAGCTCATCTACGAAGACAGATCACATGACCTGCAATATTAACAACGAGAACTGTATCCGGATCTTCGGAGGTTCTGCCGACACCCGTAAAGCCTTGGAGAATCAGGTCAAAACGCTCACCAGTGCCTCCCAGTTGTCGCCCGATTCGGTGGAAGCTTGGTTGGCCAGCGTCAGTGTCGGTATGCTGAAGGACCACCGCGAGAATTTCGAAGTGGTAGATTTTAATTTTATTCCTATCTGGGAACTTTTCTCGGACCCCAAAATCATCGGACACATCCAGCAGCAGGTCATAGAGATGGCCAACCGCAGCGACTGCAACTTCACAAATGCCGAGTTATCTATCGACAACTATAAGATAGACCTGTCGAATCCCGAGTTGACCCAGTTCGGCACTGGCAGCGATGCCAGCCTGGTGCGTTTGGTTCGTGTCAATGACGAGAACAACATGCCCATTCTGGAAATCTGTCAGGAGTATGTGCCCAAGATTTGCAGCGACCGCCGCATTACCGTGTTCTATCCTGTTTTCGCCGGCATGACCCGTATAGGACAGGGCCTGTTCCCCGGTGACGGCCAGGGCAATCCACCCGCCATGCTTACTTTCTCCGACGGCGATGTCTTTGTGAACCCTCTTCAGGGCTATGGTTATCGCGATGTCATCAAGACGGCCTATTACATCCATGGCAACCTCTACACGGAGTCGTATGATATGAAGTTTGACACGATTCACACACAGACGGTTGAAGATGAGTGGCTGACCATCAACGACCATTCATATCCTATCGTCAAGATTGGTTCCGGCTTTTGGACGCGCAAGAATATGACAGGGCAAATGATGTTTGGCAAAGAATATCGGGGACGATTCCAAGTCTATGAGACCATTCAGGACGGAATGCTCTATGCCCAAATCTTTGGAAAAAACAGCCCTATCTTCCTCACAAATCATGAGAACATCTACGGAACCGATATCGACAGCGTTACTGGAAAAGCCACGAAATGGTATCTGCCCACCCTGGACGACAAGAAGAACCTGACAGACTATCTGGGACGCAACCATAAGTCACTGATGAACGGTCAACCGTCGGGGTTCGATGCAGAGTTCGCAGGGTATTATGGATACATCGACCCGCGCACGGGCCAAGACCTCTGGGAGACCAAGTTACGCGATGTAGGTGAGTACTGCTATGTCCCGTTCAAAACCTCCATCAATGCTGAAGACGGACAGGCACTGGTGCTGGCACCCGACTACACATGGCAATCCTACAACATCGTATCGTCTCACAATAATTATTTCCCTGTAAGACTGTTCCGCACCAATTATTTCAGAAATAAATAAAAAGACATAATTTTATGAAACATTTATTATCTTATTTCGTAGCTATAGCCTTCATGATGATGTCGCCCATATTCATCTCATGCAGCGATGACAGCGAAACCCAAACTCCAGCCAACGATGAGGACGAAGAGACGGCGGCAGAGGATCTCCGCAACTACGAGATGATGCTTGCACACCTGTGCGAGAAGGACACACTCCAAATCGTGCCCCATTACACTCCCCGTTTGGGTGAAGTTCTTGATAACGCCCGTCCCACAGTCTATTTTGTGGGCGTGGAGAGCGAGAAAGAATCCCACGACTATTTTAACATCTACTTCCCGAAAATGGAATTCACCGACAGTATTGGAGTCCAAGTAGATGCTACCGAGATAGATTACGGCAAGTTCGGAAGCGTCTCATATGAGCCTCGTGACGGCATATCGGAGTGGGCTGTGGTGAATATCAACCTTCCAGAACTGAAGGACGTCATCACACAATTGGTGTTCATCCCCAAGGCCAAATGGCCTACGAATGCATATTCACCCTATAACCCGGGCGACGTACTGAGAGAGAATAATACCAATAGAATCTGGCTTTGCGTACAGGATTGGAACTGCGGACATGATGGAATTGTTCTTTCATGGGATGAAAGCCAAGTGACAAAAACTGATCGCAGTGACCATTATAAGAGCTATACGAAAGTGACCAACGGGTCATCATCTGTTGCGACCCGTGAGGCATGGAATGCGCTGGCCCATTTCTATTATTCCGACCCCGTCGAGTTTTGCAATATGTATGACTATATCAATGCTCAACAATGGTATAAAGACTCTGGATGCAAATTCTTAGGTGGCTTTGCCGACAACCTGCGCTATCACAACTGGGAAGATGAAACTTTCCAGGTGGGCGAGATGTGGGACCATAAATATTACTGGGTAGGAAAAATACGCCATGTATGGGAAGGCAGCACGGACTATGTCCTATTAAGAAGAACCGCCAAGATGGAAGGTTACTTATACCTATTTGAATCGGGGAACCACTATTTCAAAGGGAATAACGGACCCACAGTACCCAATGACCGGTGGACAATAGAACGGAGATTTGGCGCCAGTGGCATGGGTCAAGGCTACACAAAGGTATATCCCCGATATTGAGAGTTGAAAAATAGATAGGCAGATGATGAAAGAAAGTGCTATAGCCTTTATAGTATCCATGTTGCTACTCACGGCATGCAGTAAGGACAATGATGAGACGGTAACTGTGGAGACTCCGACAGGAGTGGCCACAGTTACCTATCTTGTCACGCCGAACGGTTTGGGTGACAACAGCTACAACGACGCAGCAGCAGAGGGTATCTTCGCTTTCGCACATGTTACTGGCACGAGGCTGCGAATGTTGCAGCCTAAGGACGAGACAGAGGCTGGGACCATGTACCGTCAGTGGCTGACGGACAATGCCACCAAGGATTCTGCTGTGCTCATCATTGGCAGTTCTGCCTACGAAGCCATTGCCCGTCAGACATCGGCGGCCGAGCAGGACAGACTGCAATCCTTGAAGGAGCGCGGGGGACGTGTGTTGCTCTTCGAGAGCGACGCCGACATCGAGGGTATCTCCACGGTAATTATCTCGCGCTATGGCGTGAGCTATCTGGCTGGAGCGATGTCGCAGAACTTCAATGCACTGGTGATGTCAGCGGTCAAGGACAACCCATTGTTGGATGAAGCCATTAGCGGTTTCCTGGCAGGCTACGATGCCCATCATGCCGAGGGCACAGCAGCTGAGGTGTTCTATCTCTCCGACGGCGTGGCGGGCTTTGCCATGCCAGACTCGGCATATCATTTCATGGCTTCAAAGATTGCGCAGAAGTTCGTGTTTCGGGATATGGTCTTCCCGCTGCTCGGAGGGTCTGGCATCGGTGTGCTGCGAGCCATGAACGACGAAGAGGCCAACCTGGGACTGGTCATCGGGAGCGATGTGGATCAGTCGGCCCTCTGTTCACGTGTGCCTTTCTCGATGATTATACAGATTGGCGAGGTGCTGCACCGTTATCTCGACGACTGGAAAGCAGGCCGCGAATGGCCGAGCCACCAGCGCTTGGGCATGAACGAAGGTGGGGCTGACTTGATGCTGCATCCGTCGTTCTACACGAATAGTCCTGCGCTGGATGATCGCTACCGCGACCCCGAGACATTCCAGCGACTATATGATATGTATAAGGAAGAGGCCATGAAAAAGGAGGAAGCGTATGAGAAGTGAAAAGGTGAAAGAGATAAGTGAAAAGTGGCTGCGCATTGTGGGGCTTTGCCTTTGTGCGGTGATGGCCGCTTGTTCCTCCGACGACTCGAATTCGTCGTCCTCCGTCACTACACATACTTACAAAGTGGCTGTGCTGATGCACGCCAGCGAATCGGAACGATGGCAACGCACGGCACAGTGGGCGCTGGAGAATATTGCAGAGGCACAGCGAGGTTTGGCAGACAGGGTGGAGTTGCAACTGACCTTCAAGGATCAGGATGCCGATGACATTGAACAATATATGCAGCAGATTGCCGAGGACTCCACTATTGTGGCCATCGTGGGACCGTCAACGTCACTGCGCGCCGAGCAAATGGCCATACAGTTGGGCAAGCGGAAGAATTTTAACAAACCGATGATTACGCCGTCAGCCACGTGGGTACAGTATCAGCGTAAGTTTGCCAACGTGCCTTACGTGTGGAATCTGGCCGAGAGCGATATCACCGAACTGGAGGTTATCATCTCCGAGATTGCCAGCCTCCATGCCACCGATAGCCTGACCGTGGAGCTGTTGGCGCAGCATGACACCAGCGCGTCCGACGAGCGCAACGACTACTTGGAGTGGTTCAGCTTCATCGCTGAGGAATACGGACTGACCGTCAGCGGCGTACATTTATACAAGAATACTGCTGACCTCCATAACACTGTGCGTGAGATTTGCGGACCCGAGTATGAGAAGAACCGCAAGATTCTCGTCTATGCCCCCTCTGTCGAGGACGACGCCATCGCCTTCGACCGTGAGATAGGGCTTTACAGAGACGAGCTGGAGGCGCAGGAGATGGTCTGCTTCATGCCCCATAAGATCTACTGTTCCGATGGCTTCGTCTCAAACCTCATCGCCACAACGGTGACGAACATGGACTACGAGGGCGTTGACCTTTTTGCTTCGCCTGAAGTGGGCTTCATTCAGGCCTATCATCAGCGTTTTAAAGAGGAGTTGGTGAACGGCGAGGCCCAGTTCTATGATGCCCTTTGCCTTGTCGCCTATGCTGCCGCGCTCAAATTGTCAAATAGTCAGATTGTTAAATCATCAAATATAAATGATGCTATTCTTGCCGTCGTGGATGGCCGTGACGGACAGGGCGGCTCGTGGCTGCCTGCCGACATGGCTCGCAACTTTGAACTGCTGTCTCAGGGACGGACACCCGACATCGAAGGTGTCTCCGGCTCCTGGACCTTCGACAAAGAGACCCATTCCAGTGTCATAGGCTCCACTTATCGCCGCTGGCGGATTTTCGACGGTCAGTATGTGACAACCGAGTACGTCAGTTCCGAGGGCTCGAAACGAACATCATCTTCCAAGACGATGTGGGACTGGACGGCTTCGCACATGCAGACCTTCAGCACCGAAGAGGGTAGTGGACTCAGCTATCCTGCCCTCGATGACCGCTGGGCACTGCTCATTGCCGCCTCGAAGGGCTGGGCCAACTACCGCTTTCAGAGCGATGTCTTCGCCATGTATCAGATCCTTCGTCAGCACGGCTACACGGACGATCACATTGTGCTCATCTGTGAGGACGACGTGGCCCGCCATGCTAACAACCCGCATCCTGGCGAACTGCGCATCAGCGACAAGGGAGAGAACGTCTATGACGCGGCGTCCATCGACTACCGCCTCAGCACGCTCATGCCCGATGACATTGGTGCTATCCTGCAAGGTCGCGCCTCCGACCGTTTGCCGCAGGTGCTCCATCCCGATGACGACGACAACGTCTTTGTGTTCTGGAGCAGCCATGGCTCGCCTGGATCGATGGACTTCGGCGGCACGCAGAGAATGTTCTATCAGACGGTGCGCGACATCCTGGAGTCCACTCCCCACCGCAAACTGCTCTTCACCATCGAGGCCTGCTACAGCGGCGGACTCGGTGAATACTGCCAAGGACTGCCCGGTACGCTCTTTATTACCGCCGCTAACCCCTACGAGACTAGCCATGCCGACGTATGGAGCGATGATGTCGGTGTCTATCTTTCCAACGGTTTTACCCGAGGTTACCAAGAGGCCATCGCCCAGAACCCCGCCATCTCCCTGCGTGACCTCTATTACACCCTGGCCGCCCATACCGTTGGTTCGCATGTCAAGGTATATAACGTCCCTCACTTCGGCAGCGTCTATAGCAACACCATGGCCGAGTTCCTGACCAAATAGTATCTTGGAAAGATAAGATTGTGCTACAAACGAAAGTGCCGAGCTCATCCTTGCGGATGTCTCGGCGCTTTTCTTAATGTGTCTTGTTCACGTTGCGGATCTTCTCCAGCATGACGGAGCGCCAGGCATCGTCGCCGGGCATTTGGAAACGATTGTTACCCGTGGACGATGGGGTGAAGATGACCGTACCGTCATTATTGAGCACCACGGTGCCGCGCTCTGTCAGCATGAAGGGGTCGTCGCCCTCCACGGCATTGATGGCGGTCAGCGGGTCCCACATCATCTGGCCGTGTACTCCAGTGTGCCAGACGTATTGTCATCATCCGACGAGCACGCAGTGAACACGCTGGCGCCGCAAAAGACCATGGTGAGCACCAATGGTCGGATGGCAGCGGAGAGCATCCGATGCATCATCTTTCTCATCTTGTTTTGTTTTTGGAAATAAAAATGTCTATAATGCTTATTCTTGAATCAGGCACTTGCCTGTCATCTCCTCGGGTTGCTGTAGCCCCATGATGTGGAGGATGCTGGGAGCCACGTCGGAGAGGGCGCCGCCCTGCACCTTCGCGTTTTTGTTCTCTGTCACGTAGATGAAGGGGACGGGGTTGACGGAGTGTGCCGTGTTGGGCGTACCGTCGTCATTGATGGCATGGTCGGCGTTGCCGTGGTCGGCGGTGATGATCGTCTCGTAGCCCATCTTCCTGGCCGTCTCCACCACCTCGCCGAGGCACTGGTCAATGGTCTTCACGGCAGACTCGATGGCTGTATAGACGCCGGTGTGGCCCACCATGTCGCTGTTGGCGAAGTTCACCACTATCCAGTCGTACTTGCCGGTCTTGAGCGCCTCGACCAGCCGGTCCTTCACTTCGAGGGCCGACATCTCGGGCTTCAGGTCGTAGGTGGCCACCTGAGGTGAGGCTACCAGGATGCGGTCTTCGCCCTCGAAGGGCTCTTCACGGCCGCCGTTGATGAACGAGGTGACGTGGGCATATTTCTCAGTCTCGGCAATGTGTAACTGTTTCAGACCCTTGCTGGAGATATATTCGCCGAGAGTGTTATGCAGATTATCTTTTGGAAAAAGGATGTGTACGCCAGTGAAGGTGTCGTCGTAGGGCGTCATGCAGTAGTACTGCAGGTTGGGGATGGTCGTCATGCCCTGTTCAGCCATGTCCTGTTGCGTGAGCACGATGGTCAACTCCTTGGCTCGGTCGCTGCGGAAGTTGTAGAAGATGACCACGTCGCCCTCCTTGATGCGCCCGTCCACGTTGCTGTTCACCAGCGGCTCCATGAACTCGTCGGTGTTCTTGTGCTCCTCGGTGTGAGCGTCGTAGCACGACTGCACGCCCGCCACCATGTCGGTCACCTTGCAACCCTTGCCGTTTACCAGCAGGTCGTAAGCCAACTTGATGCGGTCCCAGTGCTTGTCGCGGTCCATGGCGTAGTAGCGGCCGATAATCGTGGCGATAGCGCCCACGCCTGCCTCGTCAACGTACTTCTGCAGGTCGGCAATGAAGCCCTTGCCCGCCCGTGGGTCGGTGTCGCGGCCGTCCATGAAGCAGTGTAGGTAGCAGTTGCCGATGCCATACTCCTTGGCGATGTCGATGAGTTTCAGCAGGTGGCCGAACGACGAATGAACGCCGCCAGTGGACGTCAGGCCCATCAGGTGGACGCTCTTGCCGCTCTGTTTGGCATAGCCGAAAGCCGACTTCACCTCCGAGTTCTCCAGGATGGAGTTGTCGGCACAGGCTCGGTTGATCCTCACCAGGTCCTGATACACGATGCGTCCGGCGCCGATGTTCAGGTGGCCCGTCTCCGAGTTGCCCATCTGTCCGTCGGGCAGCCCCACGTACTCGCCCGAGGCCTGCAATTCGGAGTGCGGATAGTTGGCATACAGATAGTCCATATAAGGTGTCGCCGTCTGATAGATCACGTCCCCCTTGCTCTTGTCGCCGATTCCCCAGCCGTCGAGAATGATCAGGAGCGCTTTCTTTGCATGGCCGTCACCCTGCGCGGCGTTGTCCTCGCTCGACGAGCATGAGGTCATTACGCTTGCGCCGCAAATGATAAGGATGGCAGCGAGCATCCAATGTATAATCTTTTTCATTTTATAGATCGTTTTAAATTATGTTCTTGGTTATGTAGTTACGGCTGCAAATTTAAATAAAAAATCACAAAAAACAAAACATATAGGAACATTTTCTTCAACTTTTGTAAATATTGAGGCTCCTTTTTACGATTTTGAAACTCTAAAGACCGAAGGTCAAAGAGGAAAGTGGAGAGAGGAAAGAGGAATGTGGCGCCAAACCTAAGGACGATTGCTACCAAGGGAATGCAAAATTAAGCCTGGCAGAGGTGCCAGGCTTAAATAATGTCGATGAAATGGATGATTTTTGTTAATCTTCCAGGGGCGTCTTTTGTTAATCTTCCAGAGGTATGTCTGGGTGTTGCACAGCGAGGGGCAGGTCCTTCTGCGAGAGGTAGAACATGTAGAGGATGCAGTCCTTCGTGCCACGGTTCTCGCCGTGGTGTACGGTGCCGACCATCTCGACGACGGCCTCGCCCTCATGCACCACCTTCGTCTTTCCGTCCAGACCGATGATGGTCAGTTCGCCCTGTACCAGCACACCGTAGTTCATGGCCACGTGGTGGTGCCAGCCCAGCTTCTGGCCTGCGGGGAACACGTACTTCACGGCTACCAGCTCGGGGCGGCCCTGGAAATAGTCGGGCAGCTCCTCGCCATCCCAGCTCTGCGAGGTGCGGATTAGTTCGGTGCTCACTACCGTCTTTACGGCTTCTTCATCATTCGTTTCATTTGCTTTTGCTTCCTTGCAGCCTGTCATAAAGGCCACGGCACCGCAAACAATAGTGGCGGCAAGCATCCATGATTTCAATTGTTTCATTGCAGTTTTGTTATTCATTAATATATTTCGGTTAGTCATAAAGTATAAAAGTGGTCGAAAAGACCACTTTCTGTCGGGATGAGGCGACTCGAACGCCCGACCCCTACGTCCCGAACGTAGTGCGCTACCAACTGCGCTACATCCCGATTTGATTGTTTGAGACCGCTGTTATAGGCGGTTTTTCGCAAACCGTGTGCAAAGGTAGTGCTTTTTTGTGGATTGAGCAAATTTTTTTGGGAAAAGTTGTGGCGTCTCGGCTTTTTGTCGTAACTTTGAGGCTTCGCCTCGAACTTACCTTGCACTCAGGAATAAAAAGAAAAACGAGTTTTCCTTTTGTATTTCACTCGTTTTTCGTAACTTTGCAGCAATAAACAAACCGAGATGAGGCATCTGAAACAATTCCTACTGTGTTTTCTTTCTTTCCTTGCGGCTTCTGCTGAGGCTCAGATAGTGGTGGAGGCGGGCAATGCGGAGAGTCTGCTGCAAGCCATAGAACAGGCCAACAAGCAGAATGCCGACGCTACGTCGAAGCGACTCTTTATACTCGTGCCCAATGGCGTTTACGATCTTGGCAAACGCACGCTGACGGCCATCACGGGCCATCGCATAGCGTTGGTGGGCGAGAGTATGGAGGGCACCGTCATTGTGAACGCCCCTGATGTGGAGGACGAGGGTATCAGCAAGACGGCCACGCTGCTGAACCAGGGCCGTGAGACCTATGTGCAGGACCTGACGCTGAAGAATGCGTTGGACTATTACCATTCTGGTGCGGCAGGCAGGGCGGTGTGCTGGCAGGACAAGGGCGACAGGACCATGATGAAGCGCGTGAGGATGTTGTCGTATCAGGACACCTATTATAGTAATAACGATCAGGGACGCTCTTACTTTGAAGATGCTGAGATTCACGGCACCATCGACTTTATCTGTGGGGCTGGTGACGTGTTTTTCAACCATTGCCTGCTGGTGACGGAGAAACGCAGGACAGAGGGTGGCGGTCGCGATATCATTGCCGCACCACGAACGTCAAAGACGGCATGGGGCTATGTGTTCAGCCATTGCACCATCCGCAATGACGACTCCGAGTTTCTTTATGCCCGCGGCTGGCGAGAGCATCCCCGTTGTGTGTGGCTCTATACGACGCTGGAGACGCCTGAGATGCTGCAGCCCACGCGCTTTGAGCCGAAGGGTATGCGAACCATTCAGAATGACTTCTATGAGTATGGCACGACGGACGGCGAGGGGCGCGACATCACGCCGAGGTCGAACGTGGTGACGTTTACGCTTAACGGTGAGTCGCATGCCGTAGAGACCATCCTGACCGAGCAGCAGGCGGCGAAGTACACGCTGAAGAACGTCTTTCCCGATTGGCAGCCACAAAAAAACGTCCGCCAGCTGGAGAAGCAGGGCGGACGGTTGAAGCGTAAGCTATTGAAGGAATAGTCTTTTCTATAGCAGCTCGGGCAGTTGGAACAGCTTGTTGCTGTTGCTGCCCTTGATAAGTATATAGAAGCCTTCTGGGCAATGCGCCTTGATGGCTGCCTTTACCTCTTCTGTATCGTGGAACTTGCGGAACGGACAGTCGATGTCCTTGAAGTTATCGCCTACGAGCCATACGTCGTCATAGCCGGCAGACTGCAAGCGGTCAACCAATAGGCGGTGCTCCTTGTCGCTTTCTTCGCCCAGCTCGCCCATCTGTCCCAGGATGGCCATCTTCTTGTCGGCCTGAATCAGACTGAAGTTGTCGAGGGCGGCATGCATGGACGTGGGGTTGGCGTTGTAGGCATCGACGATGAGGTGGTTCTTTTCCGTCACCGTCATCTGACTGCGGTTGTTCGAAGGCGTGTACTCCTCAAGGGCGGCACAGATCTTCTTACGGTCCACGCCGAAGTTGATGCCTACGGAGATGGCTGCCAGCAGGTTGTCGATGTTATAGGCACCGATGAGCTTAGTCTGCACCTTATGCCACTTGGTGCTGCGTCCCTCTTCTTCGAGGGTCATCAGGGGCTCGCGCCAGCGGAACTTCAGGAAGGGGTCGCACGAGATGACCTCGCCGCTGATACAAGTGTATTGGTTGTCGACCTCGGTGGAGTAGGGGGTGAGCCATATCTCCTCGTCATCGTCAATCTGGTCGACCAGTATCTCGTTGTCGGCATTGATAAAGATAAGGCTGTCCTTGCGGGAGCGCAGGAAGTCGTAGAGCTCGCACTTGGTCTTGATGACGCCCTCGAATGAGCCGAAGCCCTGCAGATGGGCGCGTCCCACGTTGGTGATGAGGCCGCAGGTAGGCTCAGCCGTCTCTGCCAGCGTCTTGATGTCGCCAGGATGCGAGGCACCCATCTCGATGACGGCAATCTCGTGTTCCTTCGTCAGGCGGAACAGCGTCTTGGGCACACCGACATCGTTGTTGAAGTTGCCCTGAGTGTAGAGCACATTATATTTCTGCGAGAGCACGGCGGCGATGAGCTCCTTTGTGGTGGTCTTGCCGTTGGTGCCGGTGATGCCGATGACGGGGATGTTGAACTGGCGGCGATGCTCACGGGCCAGGTCCTTGAAGGTCTGAAGACAGTTGTCAACAACAATCAATTTAGAATGTAGAGTGGAGAGTTTAGAGTTTGCTACCGCCGTAGATTCTGCGCTCCCCTCAATGGCGGTAGCAAACTCTACATTCTCAGTTCTAAACTCTAAACTGTCTACAATGGCATAGCTGCAGCCCTTTTCGAGTGCCGAGAGGGCGAATTTGTTTCCGTCAAACGACTCGCCTTTCAGGGCGAGGAAGATGCTGCCTTCGGGGCAGTCGCGGCTGTCGGTGGTGATGCACGGATGCTGCTGGTATAGTTTGTAGAGTTCCTTAATTTCCATATACTTCGTGAATTTTGCTGCAAAGTTAAGAAAAAGATAAGAGTTAAGAGTTAAGAATTAAGAAAAAATGTATTGCTACGGAAAATTTTCTTACTTCTTAACTCTTAACTCATAATTAATTTTGTACCTTTGCGGACGAATATGGATTATACGCTGAATATTAAGGGTCGATTGATGGATTTTCAGACGCCGCGCGTGATGGGAATCCTAAATGCGACGCCCGACTCGTTCTTTGCTGACAGCAGGAAGCAGACGGAGCAGGAGATAGCCCTGAGGGCTGACGAGATAGTCGGTCAGGGAGCTACCTTCATCGATGTGGGTGCTTACTCCACCAGACCGGGTGCCGCCGAGGTGTCGGAGCAGGAGGAGATGGAACGCCTAAGGATGGCGCTGGCGGTGGTGCGTCGTGTGCAGCCCGATGTGGCGCTGTCGGTAGATACCTTCCGTCCTGACGTGGCCCGCATGGCTGTGGAGGAATATGGTGCCGACATTATCAACGATGTGAGCGAGGGTGCTGACGAGGCCATGTTCCGCATGGTGGCCCGTCTTCGTGTACCATATATATTAATGTCGGTGCAGAAAGACTTGCATGACACGCTGATGGCTTTTGCCAGTAAGGTGCAGATGCTGCGCGACTTCGGACAGAAGGATATCATCCTCGACCCGGGCTTCGGCTTTGGTAAGACGCTGGACGAGAACTACCGCCTGATGGCCGAGATGGAGAAGCTGCAGGTGTTTGAGTTGCCCATCCTGGTGGGTATCTCACGTAAGTCGATGATTTATAAACTGCTGGAGACCTCGCCTGCCGAGGCACTCAACGGTACCACGTTCCTTAACACGATAGCACTGATGAAGGGTGCCAGCATTCTGCGCGTGCACGATGTGAAGGAAGCAGTAGAAATAGTGAAGATGTATGATAGAATTCGGAATTAAGGACTTTGTCGACATCCTGCTGGTGGCAGTGATGCTCTATTACATCTACCGACTGATGCGCGAGTCACGTTCGCTGAACGTCTTCGTGGGCATCATGATCTTCGTCGTGGTATGGCTCTTCGTGTCGCAGATCCTGGAGATGCGCCTGCTGGGAACCATCCTCGACAAGTTGGTGTCGGTAGGTGTCATCGTCATCGTGGTCATCTTCCAGGAAGACATCCGAAAGTTCCTCTATAATCTTGGCGCTCACCGTCGTTTCCGCACGCTGATGCGTCTCTTCTCGCCAAAACGTATGGAAGACCGCAACAGCGCACAGGTGAAGAAAAGCATCATGCCGCTGGTGATGGCCGTCATGTCGATGTCGAAGAACAAGGTGGGGGCTCTCATCGTGATTGAGGGTAACGTGCCCCTCAACGATATCGTGGCTTCGGGTGATATCATCGACGCCTCTGTGAACCAGCGCCTCATCGAGAACATCTTCTTCAAGAACTCACCGCTTCACGACGGCGCCGTGGTTATCAGTAACTTCCGTATCAAGGCGGCAGGCTGCATACTGCCAGTGAGCCACGACCTTGACATCCCCAAAGAGCTGGGTCTGCGCCATCGTGCCGCCCTGGGCATGTCGCAGGAGAGTGATGCGCTGTGTGTCATCGTGTCTGAGGAGACAGGCTATATCAGCACATCGTCGGGAGGTGTGTTCCACCTTCGCCAGTCGGGTGAGGAGCTGGAGTCCACCCTCACGGAATGGCTTTCTAAGCAATCATCAAAACAAATATAAACATATTACAAAACTATGGGATTAATTGAACAAATTATTGCGCGTGCTAAGAGTAACAAGCAGCGCATCGTGCTCCCCGAAGCTGAGGAGGAGCGCACCCTGACAGCCGCCGACCGTGTGCTGGCTGACGACATTGCAGACCTTATTCTGATTGGTAACCCTGAGAAGGTGCATGCCTTGGCTGCTGAGAAGGGACTGAAAAACATTGACAAGGCCACACTTATTGACCCGCTGAACTACGAGAAGAGCGAGGAGATGGCCCAGTTGCTGCAGAAGCTGCGCGAGAAGAAGGGTATGACCATCGAGAAGGCTCGCGAGCTGGTGAAAGATCCCCTCTATCTGGGTTGTATGATTATCAAGACCGAGGGTGCCGATGGCCAGATCTCTGGTGCACTGTCAACCACTGGCGAGACCCTGCGTCCTGCCCTGCAGATTATCAAGTGTGCCCCTGGCATCACCTGTGTGAGCGGTGCCATGCTGATGATTACCGATAAGCCCGAGTATGGTGAGAATGGTGTGCTCGTCTTTGGTGATGTGGCCGTAACGCCTATGCCCGATGCCAACCAGCTGAGTCAGATTGCTGTATGCACAGCCCAGACCGCTAAGAGCGTGGCAGGCTTCGCTGATCCCCGCGTGGCTATGCTGAGCTTCTCTACCAAGGGTTCTGCTTCTCACGAGGTTGTTGACAAGGTTGTTGAGGCTACGAAGCTGGCTAAGGAACTCGATCCCAGTCTGAAGATTGACGGTGAGCTGCAGGCCGACGCCGCCCTTGTTCCCTCTGTAGGTTCAAAGAAGGCTCCTGGTTCTGAGATTGCCGGTAAGGCTAATGTGCTGGTGATGCCTTGTCTCGAGGTTGGTAACATCGCCTATAAGCTGGTGCAGCGTCTGGCTGGTGCTACTGCCATCGGTCCTATCCTGCAGGGTATCGCTCGTCCTGTCAATGACCTCTCTCGCGGTTGCTCTGTCGAGGATATCTACTATCTCGTCGCCATCACTGCTTGTCAGGCAATGGACGCAAAAAAATAGGGCCCACCCCCATCCCCTCCCCAAGGGAGGGGTGTCTATATAGACAATGTGATGGTTAAAGCAGAAGAGAATAATTACAACAAGAATATTAACAAAAAAAAATTGGAGCACCCTAAAACATCCCTCCCTTGGGGAGGGCTTGGGTGGGCTTATTATGAAGATATTAGTATTAAACTGTGGCAGCAGTTCTATTAAATATGCATTATATAACATGGATGATAAATCCGTGATGACCAGTGGTGGTGCTGAGCGCGTAGGCTTGGACAATGCTTTCGTGAAGGTGAAGCTGGCCAATGGTGAGAAGAAGCAGATTATGCACGATATTCCTGAGCATACCGAGGGCGTGAAGTTTATCTTCTCTCTGCTGACAGACCCAGAGATTGGTGTGATCAAAGACCTGAAGGAGATTGACGCCGTAGGTCACCGTATGGTGCATGGCGGCGAGAAGTTCAACAAGTCTGTAGTGCTGACCGACGAGGTGCTGAAGGCCTTCGAGGAGTGCTCAGACCTGGCTCCGCTGCACAACCCTGCCAACCTGAAGGGTGTGAACGCCGTGAAGGAGCTGATGCCTGGTCTGCCTCAGGTGGGCGTGTTCGATACCGCCTTCCATCAGACCATGCCCGCCAAGGCTTATATGTATGCCATCCCCTACGAGCTCTATGAGAAGTATGGCGTGCGTCGCTATGGCTTCCATGGCACCTCTCACCGTTATGTCTCAGCTCGTGCCTTAGAGTTCCTTGGTCTTTCGGCCCAAGGTACCAAGATGATTACCTGTCATATTGGTAATGGTGGATCTATCGCTGCTGTGCTCGATGGCAAGTGCGTGGATACCTCTATGGGTCTCACCCCGCTGGAGGGCCTGGTGATGGGTACCCGTTCTGGTGATATCGACGGTGGTGCCGTGACCTTCCTTGAGAAGAAGCTGGGTCTGGATGCCGACGGTATGAGCAACCTGCTCAATAAGAAGAGTGGTGTGGCTGGTATCACTGGCGGCTCGAGCGATATGCGTGATGTGGAGAATGCTGCCAAGTCGGGCGACAAGCGTGCTACACTGGCTCAGGAGATGTATTTCTATCGCATCAAGAAGTATATCGGTGCCTATGCTGCCGCTATGGGTGGCGTGGACGTGATTGTCTTCACCGCAGGCGTTGGTGAGAACCAGATTGGCATGCGCTCTGAGGTCTGCAAGGGTCTGGAGTTCCTGGGCGTGAAGTTCGACGACCAGAAGAACCAGGTGCGTGGCGAAGAGGCTGTTATCTCTGCCGATGACTCAAAGGTGAAGGTAGTGGTGATTCCTACCGACGAGGAGCTGATGATTGCCACTGATACGATGAACCTGCTATGACACAGGAAGAACGTAACAAGATAGAGGGAAGGATCGTAGACGTGCTTAAGACCGTCTACGATCCTGAGATCCCTGTCAATATCTATGACTTGGGCATGATCTACAGGATTGAGGTGCTCGACGATGAGAGCGTAGAGCTGGATATGACGTTTACGGCTCCCAACTGTCCTGCCGCCGATTTCATCCTCGAGGATGTACGCACCAAGGTTGAGAGTGTTGAGGGTGTCCGCACCGCCAATGTCAACCTGGTGTTCGAGCCTGCCTGGGACCAGTCCATGATGAGTGAAGAAGCCAGAGTGGAACTGGGCTTCGACTAAACTGAAACTGATTAGGAATGAAGAATATCTATTTTCTGTCTGATGCTCACCTCGGTTCGTGGGCCATTGACCACAAGCGTATGCAGGAACGTAGGCTGGTACGGTTCCTCGATAGTATCAAGGACAAGGCAGCTGCCGTCTATCTGCTGGGCGATATGTTCGACTTCTGGTACGAATACCGCTATGTGGTGCCTAAGGGCTTCACCCGTTTCCTCGGTAAGATTTCCGAGTTGACTGATATGGGTGTCGAGGTGCACTATTTCACAGGCAACCACGACATCTGGGCCTACGACTACCTGGAGCGCGAGTGTGGTGTCATCCTCCACAAGCAGCCACAGACCGTAGAGCTCTATGGAAAGGTATTCTATCTGGCACATGGCGACGGCCTGGGCGACCCCAGCAAGTCGTTCAAGGTCATTCGCTCTATCTTCCATAACCGCCTTTGCCAACATCTTTTCTCTTCCCTTCATCCCCGTTGGGGACTGTGGTTCGGACTCTCCTGGGCCAAGCACTCGCGGATGAAACACGAGGCTGATGGCGTTCCTCCTTTCATGGGCGAGGAGCGTGAACACCTGATTCTCTATACCAAGAAATACATCCAGTATCACTCTAATGTCGATGTCTTTATCTATGGACACCGTCATATCGAGGTCGACCTGCAGCTCACCAAGAAGGCGCGAGTCATCATCCTTGGCGACTGGATATCCCAGTTCTCTTATGTGGTCTGGGACGGCGACCATCTTCTCATGCAGCAGTACATCGAGGGCGAAAGTAAGCTGTGAGAAGCCATAGTTTGAAAATAATTTTGTATATTTGCACCCAGATAAGAAACAATACGTTATGAAAATATTGAAACAATGGCTGCCTGACGTACTGGCAGTAGCGTTCTTTGCGATTCTGGCCTTTGCCTATTTCTATCCCGCCGACGTGCAGAACCGTGTGTTGAACCAAGGTGACATCTCGGCAGGTGTGGGTATGGGCGAGGAAGCCTCGCAGTATAGTCAGCGTACTGGTGAGCGCACCCGATGGACCAACTCGCTGTTCTCGGGCATGCCCACCTATCAGATAGCACCATCGTACGACAGCGCCACCACGTTGTCGGCTATTGAGAAAGCATATCACCTGTGGCTGCCCGACAACGTGTGGTATCTGTTTGTCTATCTGCTGGGTTTCTATATCCTGCTGCGTGCCTTCGACTTCCGTCAGCATCTGGCTGCCTTAGGCTCTGTGCTTTGGGCGTTCAGCACCTATTTCCTGATTATCATTGCTGCTGGTCACCTGTGGAAGGTGATGGCGTTGGCCTATCTGCCACCCATGATTGGCGGTATCGTGCTGGCCTATAGGGGTAAATACCTGTGGGCGCTCATTGTGACGGCGCTCTTCGCCGCCCTTGAGGTGCACGCCAACCACGTGCAGATGACCTATTACTATCTGTTTGTCATCCTGCTGATGATTGTGGCCTTCCTTGTTGAGGCTATCCTCAAGAAGGAATATATGCGTTTCCTGAAGGCTACGGGCGTATGTATTCTTGGCGGACTGATGGGCGTGATGGTCAACATTTCGAACCTCTATCACACCTGGGAATACTCGAAGGAGACCATGCGTGGCAAGAGCGAGCTGGTGAAAAAAGATGCTGCCAACCAGACCGACGGCGGCTTGGAACGCTCGTATATCACCGACTATAGCTACGGCATCGGCGAGACGTGGTCGCTGCTGGTGCCCAACGTGAAGGGTGGTACCTCGATGCATCTCCTCTTTGACGATGAGAATGCCCGTGAGGCTATTAAGAATATGAGTGTGAGTGTGGGTGAGGGTCAGGTGATGCCTGCCCAGCAGGTGTTTGACTACCTGCGCCAGAACGGCCTTTACTTCACGCAATATTGGAACGACAATATGGAGGAGGGCGCCAACGGTACCATGGGTCCTGTCTATGTGGGTGCCTTTGTGCTGATGCTCTTTGTGCTCTGTATGCTGGTATGCTATCGTAAGCCGCTGACGTGGGGCTTGCTGGCTGCCACGATCCTCAGCATCATGCTGGCGTGGGGTAAGAACTTCATGGGTCTGACCGACTTCTTCATCGACTATGTGCCTATGTACGCTAAATTCAGGGCTGTGGAGAGCATCTTGGTCATTGCCGAGTTCACCATTCCCCTTATGGCGATGATGGCCATCAAGGAACTGGTAGAGCGTCGCAACAACCCCAAACCCTCAAAGCTCAAACCTCAAACCGCCATCCTTATCGCCTTCGCGTTGACCGGCGGTATTGCTTTGCTGTTTGCCTTGATGCCTACCACGTTCTTCGATTTCTATACAAATGCCGAGAATACGCTGTTCCATCAGATACTGCCACCACCGGCTGATGCCGACGCGCTGTTGGAGGCGCTGAGCAAAGCCCGTCAGGCCCTGTTCACAGCCGACTGCTGGCGTTCGTTCATCATCATCGTCATTGGCACGCTGATATTGCTGCTCTATCAGGCCAAGAAACTGAAGACGTGGATGATGGCCTTCGGTCTGCTGGCACTCTGCTTGGTGGACCTGTGGTCGGTGAACCGCCGCTACCTGAACCCCAACGACAACAACCAGTTTGTGAAGAAGGTGGAGTTGCAGCAGATTCGTCCGATGACAGAGGCAGACCGTCGTATCAAAGACGATCCCACGCTCTACTATCGTGTGCTGAATCTGGCCGGCAACCTGTTTAATGAGAACGAGACCTCATACTATCATAAGAGCATCGGCGGCTATCACCCCGCCAAGCTGCGCCGATATCAGGAGCTCATAGAGCGCTATATCAGTCGCCAGACCGACGATGTGCGCCAGTCTATCCAGAACTTCTACGGTGACCTCACCCAGGTGAATGGCGACAGTATCTGGAACGTGCTCAACATGCTCAACGCTAAGTATTTCCTGCTGGCATCGCAGAACCTTGATGTGCAGAACCCCTACGCCTACGGCAATGCGTGGTTGGTGGACCAGGTGAAGTATGTGGATAATGCCAATCAGGAGCTTGACGCGCTGGGACAGATGAACCTGCGCCACGAGGCTGTGGCCGACAAGCAGTTCCAGCAGGTGCTGGGCGAGACGGTTGCGCAGGATTCACTCTCAACTGTGGAGCTGACGGCCTATGAGCCTAACCAGCTGACCTATACTGTGAATAGCAGCAAGGGCGGCGTACTGGTATTCTCTGAGATTTATTATCCTGGCTGGACGGCTTCTGTCGATGGTCAGGAGGTAGAAGTGGG
>Ga0310786_10002070_pt1 | contig 31380 bp, 20 predicted proteins | sample AusTroGonzalo_MG_FD_203881 | JGI IMG/M metagenome (GOLD analysis project Ga0310786, IMG submission 203881) | Bovine rumen microbial communities from tropical cattle in Woodstock, Queensland, Australia - Gonzalo_03 (v2) (version 2) | ecosystem: Host-associated > Mammals > Digestive system >...
TTGTCTTTCTCCATTAGTTCATCGACGGTCTCGCGGTCGCCCATCGTAGCAGCGTTGTACATCATCGCCACTCCGGCGCTGGCCACAGCGGGATAATAGACCAGCTGATAGAAAGCATCCTGTGCTTCAGCGGGAATCTGCTCCTTCAGTCTTTCGCAGCGCCGTACAATAGACTGCCACTGGTTGTTCAGACGGAGCATCTCCTCGTAATTGAAGAGGCCTGGCACCTGCACCTCAGGCTTACGCATCAGGTTCAGTTTGGAGTATTGTGCGATAATCTCGGCGCACTCATCGGTAATTTCCTGATCCACTATACCTTCTGGAATTTTAGCTTCAGTTCCCTCAAATGCTACTTGTGCATAGTTACCACCCAGTACGCTGGCTGTCCATTGGCGGAGCCACTCAAATTCATCATTATAAATGGTGCGTCCACCCCCTTTGGGATCAGGATGAAAAGGACCGAATCCTGATGGTCCCCACGCATAGTCCATGATGAACGAGATGGGCATCTCCTTCGGCTTCAGATCACCCACGTTGATAATCCAGATGCGGTCGATGCCGCTCTGGTAGGCGAGGTTCAACTGCTCGCGGAGCTTGGGCACGGTGGTGGTGTTCACCCAACGGTCATTCCAAGGGCCACCGTTCATGTCGATATGATAATAGAGACCCAGACCGCCCTTGCGCTTGCGCTCCTTCTCCGTGCCTTTGCGGCGAATGTAGCCCCAGTTGTTGTCGCAGAAAAGGAGGGTCACGTCATCGGGCACGGTAAAGCCAGCATCGTAGTAGCGCTGCACTTCTGTAAAGATTGCCCAGAGCTGGGGCACGGCATCGGCACGTCCATAAATATCCTTAATAATCTTGCGCTGTCCGTCGATAACATCGTGGAGTGTCTTCATATTCTCCTGATCATCACCTTTACCCATGGCTACATCACCATCGCCACGCATGCCGATGGTTACCAGATTGTCGTAGGCCTTGTTGCGCTCCATACCCTCGCGGAAGAACTGGTCCACACGTTCCTTATTAGTGGCATAATCCCAAGGGCCTACCTGCTCCTTGCGCTGCAGGTATTCTCGATGGCTGCGCATCATAGGCTCATGGTGACTTGTACCCATCACGATCCCCATCTCATCGGCCAGTCGGGGTGATTCTGGATCGTCCTCGTTAAAATTGGTCGCCCACATGGCAGGCCAGAAATAGTTGGCCTTCAGTCGCAACAGTAGCTCAAAAATCTTCTCGTAGGCCTTGGAGTTGACGCCCCCAAAGTGCTTCTGACACCAAGTGCCGAAGCTGGGCCATTCATCATTGATGAAAATTCCGCGATACTTCACCGCAGGCCAGTCGCATATCCGTCCCTCGTCGTAATATAGTTCGTCTTGATGCGCCACGGGGGCATCGGCCATCCAATACCAAGGCGACACGCCTATGCGCTTCGAAATCTCATAAATGCCGTAGATGGTGCCGCGTTTGTCGCTGCCAGCAATGACGAGATTGCCGTCTACCACGTCAATCAGATACGCCTCCCAATGCCCCTTTATCTTTTGGATATCGAGTTTCTTCTGTTTGATGAGTTTATCAATGAGGCGGCTCTTGCCTATAGTGCCAACGATGATGGCGGGTGACTGTTGTGTTTGCTGCTGTGTCACAGCAGCGAACTCAGCACACGCCGCCACACCTGTTACCTTACGGACATCATCGCCGAGATTGTTGGCAGCGCGAATGACGCCCTTCCAGTCGTTCTCATCAACGATGATGGTTGATGTCTTGCCATCCTTGGCAATGCAGAATTTCTCGGATTGTGCCGAAGCAGAGAGCCAGGCACAGAGAAGTACTGTAATAATGGATACTTTATTCATAAGAGATTTTCTGGATGATTTGTCCTGGATCAATAATAGAAAGGGTGATTGTATGGTTCTGGCGAGAAGTGTCAAGGGGTAGCGTCACCACGAACTCCTTGCGGTTTTCGAGAACCTGCAACTTCCATTCTGGGCCCCATTCCTTGAAGACGTTCTCGCATACGACGGCCTCGCCACCATCGACACTAACCTTGAAGCGATTGGAACGGTTGCTGGTTACAGGCCACATGGGTACGACGCTGATGCAGAGTTTTATGGTTGGTGACTGGTGAAGGGTGAAGGGTGAAGGGATAACAATATTGATATCGCCTGTTGCATCGCTGAGTGGTTGTCCCATCTGCAGAGCCTGCCAGTCGGTACCAATGCCTTCGATGAGGCGGAAGGGTTCGCTGACGGCAAGTGACGAGAGGTCAATGACGTTGTTGAATTCCGGATGGTGCTGCTCTGCTGGCAGTCGGTAGGCCGTAGTGGGCTTATCGCTGAGTTCTGGCATCATCTGGTACTTGGCGCAGAAGCCAGGGGGAATCTCACTCATCATCTCAGCCCATTTGCCGTCGAGTTGTTCGTTATATTTCTTGCGAAGCTGTTCCAGTTTGTCTTGCGCGTCGAGGGCCATCTCGGCATAGGCGGCATGGCCTGTCTCGTGGTTGCGCTGGGCATAGAGGAACTTACGGTTCATCTGGTAGGCAGAATGTACGGCATAGCCCAGCATCTCGAAGAGTGCAGGACAATAACTGGGGTCGATGCTCTGTTCTATCATGTCGTAGACCTCGCAGATGTTCTCGTAGTCCATGAGTCGTTTCTGGGCCGTACCTGTGTCGAACGAGAAGTCCGTATCGTGCAGGCGGTTCTCCTCGTCGCTGCTCCATTCATATTCATAGCCCATGAACTCTGGTTTGCGGTCCCACGCCAGGCGGTAGTAGTTGTCGAGAACAAATTGGAATTGAGAGTTGAGAGTTGAAAATTCTTGCGTCCCGTTGGTAGCAAGCGAGCGGAGCTCGAGCGGAGAATGGAGATTAGATTTGTTGTTTGTAAAGAGCTTGGCGAGCCACTGGGCCTGATAGCGGTTCACGTTGTCGAAGTTGAAAGCCTCGAAGTCATAGGCCATATCGAAGAACTGCTGCATCTCAACCTCCATAGGTTTGATGTCGCCTATGTTGAGCAGCCAATAGCGGTCGGCACCAGCATCGTAGGCCTTCTTCAACTCGTGGTACATCAGCACGGGAGCCGTACTTGGCAACCAGAGATAGTCGTGAGGCGTGCCGAGATAAGAGATGTGATAATACACGCCGCTATGACCCTTGCGTCGCTGTTCTTCAGTATTGCTGACGCGTTTCATATATCCGTAGTTATCATCAGGCCATACAAGGGTGATATCCTCAGGCACCTTCAGCCCTGCGTCGTAGATGTCGAGGGTCTCCTTGTAGGGAACGAAGATCTGGGGAAGCGTAGTGGCTTTCGTCTTTTTGTATTTCTCGAGGATACCGCGCTGTTTGTCAAATACCTTTTCAAGGGTGCGGGCACGGTCCTTCGGGTCTGTAGAGCCTTTCATGGCTTCGTCGTGCAGACCACGCATACCCATCGTATAGATGTTGTCATACTGGGCCGTCTCGCGGATGCGGTCGTCGAGTTTCTTGAGGATGGTGGCGCTGTTGGTCTCGTAGTTCCATTCGCCATCGCGGGCTTTGTCCCACTCAGATAGGGCGGCGTTGTTAAAGAGCAACGGCTCACAATGACTGGTAGTAATCATGATGCCCCACTTATCGGCTACCACCTGACTCTCAGGATGACTATAGAAGGCACCAGTACACGAGTGCATCGCTGGTGCCAACATGTTGCCTTTCAGACGGAGGATGAGTTCACAGACCTTATCGTAAGTCTTGGGTCCAATATCTGCAAGCTCCTTCTCAAAGGTCTTCGCTGCCCAGGTTTTCAGTCCCCAGTCTTCGTCATTGATAAAGATGCCACGATACTTGATGGTGGGCGAGGCGCTGACGAAGTTCTCCTCGTAGTTATAAGCGCGCCTGTTGACCTTATCCACAGGAACATCGGCCCACCAGTACCAAGGACTGACACCTATCGCCTCGCTGACATGAAACACGCCATAGGCCAGACCTCGTGCATCAGAACCCGTGATATAGAGGTTACGGTCTTTGGTGTCGATGGCAAAGCGTTCCCATGTGCCTTTCAGCTCATTGTGACAGCCAGTGTATTTCGGCGTTCCAATGAAGATAGTAGCACCACTACCCTTTTGAGTACTTGTCTTAGGCCGACTGCCCGTTACTCGCTCAATGTCATCGGCCAGCACCTGCGCCATCTGCTTCACCAGCGGCGCATCTTTTTCATTATACACGATGGTGGCTTCTGACAGATTCACAGCAGCAGTATTCTGCTTGTCAGTGGCATTCAGTATTTCTATATCGTCGAAAGCCATACGTTCGCCGTCAGCCAAGCGGTCAGCATCGAAGCGGAGCATTTTCGCTTTGACAGGCGTAAACTGGATGGTCTGCCAGATGGGATTGTTGACGATGTTTGAGAACTCGCCCGTGGCCAGCTTTTCCCAGTGATTCCAATCAGTGGAGGCCCAGAGCGTGTAATGTGTAACCACACCTTCCTTCGTCTGTTTAGGCGGCAGATAGCGAAAGCCGGAAATCGTCTGTTCGTTGTCCCAGTCAATCATCATCTGCTTTGGACTACTGAAGAAATAATGGAGTTTGGAAGACTTCTTCTCACCAGAGTCTGGGATGTCGGCTGTGAGTTCAGGAGCGAGATAGACTCCCAGTTTCTTGATGATAGGCGCAGCCTTGAACTCCGTTCGAGCCTGCTCACGCTCGGCAGAGTTCAAGCGAGCTTGGCTCTGCTCTCGCTCATTCGCAGCCTTGCTGTCAGTAACGGTAAAGCGAATCTTGGTGGCCTTGACGGTAGGGAAACAAATAATACGGCGATGACCAATGGTGGTCAGTCCATCACCATCTTCTACAAGTTCATCTTTCAACGGAATCCATTTTCCATCAACCTCTGCCTCCAATGAGAATTTCTTCACTCGCTGTCCGTATCGGATATCCTCTTCGGCTACAAAGCGGTTGAAGGCCGTAGGCTTTTTAAAATCAATGAGGGTAACATTATCTTGGATCTTCGTTTTGGCTTTCTTGGCGAGGTCGGTCTTGAATACCTCGTGAATCATCTTGTTGAAGGCTATCCCTCGCAGACTGTCCGTAGGGTGAATACGACCATTGGGAGCAATGGGAAAATTGAGCAACAGACATGAGTTACGACCCACGCTCTTATAATAGGTATCCATCAGCTTCGATAGACTCTTCACATGTTCATTCTCTGTTTCGTGATAGAACCAACCTGGTCGGATGCTCGTATTCGTCTCACCGGGCACCCACGAATCACCATCCTCCAAACCGTAGTGCAGCATGGGCCACGTCACCTCACCCTCGTGGTTCAGCAGGCTCCAGTTTGTCTCGCCCACGTTGCCTGCCTCCGTACCTACCCAGCGCAGGTCACCACGGTCACCGCCATCATTCCAAATAACGGCCTTGGGCTGCAGTTCACGAATCATGCGAAACGTCTCGGCCCACTGGTAATACGTCTTTCCGTCGATGCGTCGCGTCTCGTTAGCACCGCCATACCATCCGTCGCCACCGTTGGCGCCATCAAACCATACCTCGAAGATATCGCCATAATTAGTCAGCAGCTCGCGCAACTGGTTACGGAAATAGGTCACATATTCGGGCTTGCCATAGTCTTTATGATTTCTATCCCAAGGTGAAAGGTAAACAGCAAACTTCAGCCCCTCCTCACGACAGGCGTCAGCCAATTCCTTCACCACATCTCCCCTGCCCTGCTTCCATGGTGTGTTCTTCACAGAATACTCAGTATATTTCGAGGGCCACATGCAGAAGCCACAATGATGCTTGGCTGTGAAGATTATACCTTTCATGCCTGCCTGTTTGCACACTCGTGCCCATTGACGGCAGTCAAGGTCTGAGGGATTAAACAGTTTCAGGTCCTCATTACCATATCCCCACTCCTGATCCGTATAGGTATTGAGCGAATAGTGGATAAAGGCATACATCTCCATCTCCTGCCACCGCAACTGGTTTTCGGAAGGCAAAGGCGGACACAATGTCTGTGCATGCGATGGAAAAGAGACAAGAAGGAAGGCAGCGATAAGTGCTGAAAGAAGGATATTGGCTTTTTTCATATTATCTGATGTATTTCTTTCCATTCAAAATATAAACACCTTTTACAGAAGTATTGTTTACAGGTCGCCCCTGCAGATCGTATGTCACGTCAGTAGCAAAGGGGGCGCGAACCACAGAGCTGATGCCCGTATAAGGCCAGTTGACAGAAGCACAACCATTGATAATACCATCGAGGGCCAGTTGGTTGAATACTGTAAGTGTCTTACGGTTCAACACATCCATCGAGGGGCGCTGACAGTAGTTGGTATCCCATACGAAAGGTACAACACCATTATGTACAGCATAGCGACAAAGGGTATAGTACCAGGAGTAGATACTGGCATCATGCTTATCTTGGTCCTCACCTTCTGGCATCACACGCCAAAGAGTTCCAAACTCTCCCATGATGACGGGAATACCCTTCGAGGTGTATTTGTTTTTCATCTGTCTCATCTGACTCTGCATATACGACTCCTCGCCCCAAGTGGCGTTATGTATTGAGCCGCTAACATGATTACCGCTTCCCCAATAGTAAGCCTGGTTTCCCCACGATTCGTCCTTAGTCATCATGGTGAAATTATAAGGAGAATAGAAATGTACCTCAAGCATCATAGCATTAGACACGTTGTCTTGAGGCATCACATCATAGTTAGTAGCCAAGTCAACACTGGTGCTGGGAGCCTGCACCACAAGTACTCGCTTGGCATTATTGCCACCCGTCTGACGTACTGCATTAACGAAAGCCTGCTCATAGCGTATCAGTGTGGCAATGTCGCCCTCCTTGTCGTTGCTATTGTCACCAGCAGCATCAGGTTCGTTCATGCCAGCAAAGAGCAATCGGTGATCGTAGTCACGAAAGCGGTTGGCAATCTGCTTCCACAGCATCCCCATGATAAAACAATTCTTGCTGACTGACGACTCGGTACGTTCTGCAAAGGAGCGCTCTACCCAATTATTGTCAGTATGATCATTGAGCACCACATAGAGACTATCCTTCAAACAATAGTCCACTATCTGCTGCACCCTGTCCAGCCAGTTGCTGTCTATGTTATAGTTCGCATCACAATGTACGAACCAAGAACAAGGTATGCGCACGGAACGGAAGCCTTGTGCCTTAACAAAGTCGATGATGGCTTGTGTGGTCTTTGAACCTTGCCAAGCTGTCTCCCAGTTGATGGGGTTACTAATCCAGTCACAGGGACCAGGCTCCAACGTATTTCCAAGATTCCAACCCGGATACATTTCGGCAGCCATCTCCATAACCGTGGGCCATGATGTATCTGAATTCGACTGTGCTGAAGCGGTGAAAGGCATCATTAGCGTCAACAGCAAAAAAAAATGTTTCATTTTGCTCATCATAAAAGCGTAATATTCAGTTTTTTAAGTTTACGTTGCAAAGTTACAACTTTTTTTTCAAATAAGAAAGGAAATAATGTCTTATAAATAGGAAATAATGTTTCATTGGCAACATTTTTGTCTTCCGCGCAACATGATTTCGCTTTTCTGAAACATCATGCCGCCTGCCTAAAGGATAAAAACAGTACCTTTGCCGCAAATTATTTACTATTAATCAAAACTATTATGAGACTAACAAAAATGATTTGTTTGGTTGCTACACTATTTGCAACTGTCATGAATGTCCGAGCTGCAGAATGGGAGAAGCCCGTCCCCACCGATTGCACACCTGCCAACGGACAGAGTTATTACTTCTACAATCCCTATGCCGAGAAATTCATGGGTGTCTCTGGCATCACGGCAACACTCAATGATAACGGTGAGGCATTCGCCTTTGCCACGATGGGTGACGATTGGACCATTGAAACCTGCAAAGGTTATCTTTTTGCCGATCTCGATGTAGTGGGATGCGATGGTGGTCCCAGCGATATGAACACACTATGGTACATAGAACGTCAGTCCACAGGTTGCTATCACATCAGACCTTCGAAGACTGATGGAGAATACACCTGGGCACAATATCCTGACATGTGGATGGGTCTTTCGTTCGAGAATTATACGCTGCAAAGCGTGTTGAAAGCCACTGATGGCGCTATCGACTGGTATATCATTGCCGAAGCCGACTATGCTTATTTCCACAGCAAATTGAAACTTCACCATGTGATGAAAGAGTTGCAGGACGGCGGCTATGATGTCAGCGCTCTGCTGGCCGTTTATAACAACACATCAGCAGGTCAAGCAGAATATGATGCAGCCATTGCCAGCGTAGAGGATGCACTTTTAGATATTCGCATGAAGAATGCCTCGGAAGACAATCCCGTTGACGTCACATGGAGATACTTGCGTAACCCCGATTTGACAGAAGACTGGGTCAACGATGGGCATGATGTGCCAGGCTGGACGATGGTACCTGCTAATTTCTGTGGCATGAGCGAGGCTGATGGTCAGGGATTCTACGAGGACAACAAGGTTATCGGTTCTTGGTCAGGCGGCGCTTTTGGCGACAACAAGATTTACCAGCAGGTTGTCAATCTGCCAGAAGGCAAATACAGATTCGGCAACTATGGCATTTGGATTCGTCATACTGGCGAGGACGGTGACCCCATCAAGGGTGCCTATATCTATGCTAAGGTAGGCGACAAGACATTCCGCGAGCCATTGGCCGATACAGGATGGTGGCGCGGTTTGTCTGAAGTGACCTTCGACACCCGTATCGGCGAGGCTGAGGTAGGTATCATGTTTGAGGCTACCAATGTGGGCCAGTGCATTATCTTCGACTTCAAGTTGGAATACTTAGGTGACAAATCTGTTACAGAACGTCTTTCTGATCTCATCGCCAATAGTCAGGTTCTTATCAATGAGGCCGCCATCTATAATGGCTATATCGAACAACTCAAGGCCGACATCACCAAGGCAAACGAGTTGTTGGAAGGTAGCGACAAGAATGCCCAAGAGACTCACTTCACCACTTTCCTGGCCGACTATGAAACAGCCATCAAGAACAAAGAATACTATGAAGAGTTAAACAGACTCATGGGTAAGGCATGGTCAACGCTTGCCCTTGGAGAGTCGGAAGAGATGAACATACTGGCCGACTATATCTACGACAATGAATTAGAAGATAAAGTTGAAGATTACGCATTCGATAACACTCAGATTCAGGAAGTTATAACAACACTGGCCAACTTAATTGAGAAAGCCAAGAACTCTGCCATAACCGCAGGGTCCGATGTCACAGACCTGTTGGTTAACGGACATTTTGACAGCACTGGCGGATGGACGGCAACCCTCAACGACTTCAACATCGATACAGACAAACAGATCATGGAACGCTGGTGGAGCGACTGGAAGGCCGAACAGGTGGTAGAGAACGTACCCAATGGCAACTACCGTCTTGAAGTACAAGGCTTCCAATGGTGCTCATGGGACTGGGCGCAGGCTGAAAGCGACTGGAATGGTGGCGATGGCACTCCTACGTTTAAAGTCAACTCCAAGGTACGTCTCAACGATAGTGAAGTAACCATCCATAATGTCTTTGCCTGCGGACCTACTGACATCCAGGAGGGCTATCTTGCCACCACCTACTATGTGCCCAACGATGCCAACGTGGCAGTGAAGTTCTTCGAGCTGGGATTATATAATAATGTGGTGGAAGCCACCGTCACCGACCATACCCTCAAAGTTGAGTTCGACTGCTCTTCAAATGGTTTCTGGAACTGCTTCCGCAACCTGCGTCTCTATTACGTTGGTGCCAACATGGAAGAGGCTATCACCAACCTCAAGACTGTAATGGCACAAGCCGGAGAGCTCCTGGAGCACAAGATGGAAGGAACAATTCGCAAACAAATGGAAGAGTCCATAGCCACAGGCGAGTCTCTGATTGGCGACAGCGGGTCAAAGTTCGACGATGTGAACGATGCTGCCACCTCCCTGATGACGCTAATAGATACGGCTTCCGTAAGCATCAGGGAATATGCTCGTCTAGCTGCTACCCTTGCCAGCGCCGCAGAAACACTGAACGATGCTCAAGCTGCCGCAACAGAAGCCGGCAAACAGTTGAAGGTGCTCTACGACAAGACACAAGCAGACTATGAGTTAGACTACCCCACCCTCGAGACATCTGCCGTTGGTGCCGTGATTGAACAGTTGGAGTCGCTCATGACAGAGGCAAAAATTGGCAGCGGCATTAAGGCTGGCGATGATATCACCAGTCTGCTGGCTAATCCAAGCTTCGAGAACACTTACGGCAACGACGAGTCAGTAGGCAATGCTGCGCACACGGCACCCTACGGCTGGATGATGCGAGTAGAAGGCAAGGAATGCCACAGTGCACAGGAGCTGACTGATGCTGGCATCAACAGCTGGACGGCTATCGAGGAAAACGACTATGCCCCCGACGGCACCCACTCCTACTGTCTGCTCTCAGCTCCCGTGCCCGATACCTACCTGTATCAGCGTGTGAGTGGACTGCCCACAGGAACATATAAGGTGACAGTAGATATGAACGTGACTTATGATGGTGGCTGTTCTCGTCTGACAGGCCAGCGCCTGATTGTGAACAATAACGTGCAGTATTACGGTAAAGAGGAATACTATATTACATCTGAACTGGACCGTCTGCATCCAGAAGAACTGTCACGCACCTTTGCGGGCTACGATGAGGTTAACACGAACGAGACGGGTGCCTCGGGTGATATGGGTAACATGTCAACGCTGAGCGTAGAGGTAACCATTGCCAAGGGTGATGTACTGGAACTGGGTGTTCGTACCGACAATAACAAGGAGGCAATGAACCGAAGCTATGAGGATAACTGGTGGGACTGCACAGGTCGCTACAAGATTGACAACTTCCGCCTCTATTGTATCAGCACCGATGTCAGTGGCATAGAGTCCCGTACCTCGGAGATGGATTCTCAGAAAGCAACTGAAACCTACAATCTGATGGGTATGAAGGTAAACTCGCACCGCATGGTTCGTGGCTTGTACATCAGAAATGGGAAAAAGTATGTTAAATAAGCTGCTGATTCGGAAATAAAATCGTATATTTGCAGCGTGAGAAGGTTCTTTATCCTCATGATGCTCTGCATCGCCCAGATAGCAGTAGCACAGCCTGCCGACAAGACGGCATTCCAAACATTGGGCATCCGCGACGGTCTGCGCAGCAACTCGGTAACGAGTATGCTGGCCGACAGTCGCGGCTACCTGTGGATTGGTACATCCTTAGGACTGAACCGCTACGACGGTCATGAGGTGAAGACCCGCTTTCCTGAAAACAGCGTGCAGGAGCTGCATGAGGTGTTCAACAATCCCGTGACGTCATTGGAAGAAGATGCCGAAGGACGCATCTGGATAGAATGCGAAGGAGGTGCTTACCATCTCTACGACACCAAGGCCTCACGTTTCAATGCCTCTGCCACCGCCCTGCTCCATTCTCTCGGCATACCCGTTAAGAGTGATTATAAGGTGAAGGTAGGCGAAAAAGGGGCGCTATGGGTGATTACTGAGAACACCATCTTCCGCTACGACTGCCACACTCGCGACTTAAAGAGTTGGAATGTACGTCTGGCTTTACCTGGTCCTTCTGCCAACGTCATTGCCGAGGTGTCCGACGGCCTGTATATCAGCGCCAACCACGCCGTGTGGCACTTCATCAGCAGTACTGGCGAGTTGCAGCGCGAACAGTTGCCTGCTGTCATGCAGCAGTCTTTAGGCGAGCACAGCCTGCTGGCCGATGCCGACGGCACGCTATGGATCTACAGCACCCGCGAGGAGTGTATCTGCCGCTACATTGTGGGTGGACGATGTGTCAGCGAGATGGTGAACCTTCCCCATACGAAGGATGCCTCACAGAACAACGCCATCCGCGATATGATGGACGACCATCGAGGCAACATCTGGATAGCCACCGACCAAAAGGGACTGTTTATCTACAACAAGAACACAGGCAACATCACCTCATTACGTCATCAGTACAACCGTCTGCTCTCTCTGGCCTCCGATAATGTTACCTGTCTGACGGCAGACCGCGATGGCACAATCTGGGTGGGCCACATGAAAACAGGTATCTCATTTACCAGCGACGCCAACAACATCATGCAGGCCCACGCCCTTCAGTGTGGCGATATCCTTGCTATGGCCTACGACACACAGGGCAACCTTTGGTTGGGAACCGATGGCGATGGTATCTATATCGAGAAGCCCGACGGCACCATTATAAAGACATCATTACCAAACATCACCGTAATGGCTCTGCTCAGCGACGGTGCTGGCGGCATGTGGGCAGGCACCTACAACCAGGGACTCTACCACCTGCCTGATGCCAGACATTGGAAACGCTATGCCACCGACCTTGGCAACTTCCCTTCAGAAACGGCGTGGACATTGGCCAGCGACGGCAATGGAAACATCTGGACATCATCGTCTATTGGCAAGACCGTCATCTTCAACATCCAAGACGAGAGTACCACCGTAGTCACCACCTCCGATGGCAGTGATATTCACGGTAATAATCTGCGATATAATGGCGACGACATCATGTATGTGGCTTCCGTCTATGGCCTGTGGACCTGCCATCTGAAAAGTGGCGAAAACAGCGTAGCCTTCGGCAACAAGAAAGGTACGCAGCAGTGGTTGAACCAGATGATCACCGATGTGTCTTCCGACCAGTCACAGCAGCTCATGGTACTCACCCACCCCGACGGCGTCACCATCTACGACACAAAACAAGACTCACTATACTTCATCCGCCAAAGTGGCGACATTGTCAAAGGTATGACCCGCGACCACGATGGCACATACTGGCTCTGTACCAGTAGCGGCAATGTGGCCAGCATCCTGCCCGAACGACACCCCAACCAACACATTGCATATAACCAGTCAATTATCACCCCCAGCGTGGGTATGCCCCAGTTCTATTTCAACGGCGATGCGATGACCTGTTCGCCACAAGGCGAGATCCTCATGGGAGGTACCGAGGGCTATATGAGTATCAACCCCGGTCAGTTATTGTCTGCCAAGCATACCGACCGCGACCTCACCATCAGTGAGATTGCTATTGGCGACAGCCTGCTCAACGAACAAACCAGTACTGTCAGTCTCAGACACGATGCCGCCTATCTCATGGTGAAATTCTTCTCTGGTAGTCTCGAGGGTGTGCAGCGCACCCGCTATGCCTATCGTCTGTTGGGACAGATGAGCGACTGGGCAACCACCGACCACAATTACGTATCGTTCCATTCGCTGCCACCAGGCGACTATACGCTGCAGCTATGCGTATGTCGTGAGGACGGCACCATGAGTACGCCTCGCGAACTGCTCATCAGCGTTGCACCACCCTTCTATCGCACGCTGCCCATGTATATCCTCTATGCAGTCATAGTCGCCGCCGTCGTATTATTGCTATGGTATAGAATACGCAAACATCAGCAGGAACGCAGAGTCCACGAGCAGGCGCTGATGGAACGTAAGAAAATGGAGCAGATTACTGAGATGAAGCTCCAGTTCTTCACCAACATCAGTCACGATCTGCGCACACCGCTCACCCTTATCATCTCGCCATTGGAACAAATCATCAAGAAGATGACGGAGCAGTCATCGGACAACGGCTCAGCCCAAGGCGATACCAGTCAGGACATGAAACTGCTGAGTCAGCTTCAAAACATTCACAAGAATGCCCAGCAGTTGCTGCGTGAGGTGAGCGCCCTACTCGACTTCCGTCGTCTGGATGCCGGTGGCGAGACGCTGAACCTTCAACAGGGCGACATCGTTGACCATCTGAACAGCATCCTCGTTTCCTTTGGCGACTATGCAGAGGAACGCGGCATCCACCTGTGTTTCGAACACGATATGGACAGTTTCATCATGGACTATGATCGCGAAAAGATGAACAAGGTGGTCTATAACCTCTTCTCCAACGCCCTGAAGTTCACCCCGTCGGGTGGCAGCGTCATCCTGCGTTTCGTCAACAACAGCAATAATGTCATCATTTCTGTGGCCGATACTGGCAAGGGCATCCCCGACAGCGACAAGCCCAACATTTTCCGACGCTTCTATCAGTCGGCCTCCAACGACAGCTCGCAGACAGGCAGCGGCATTGGTCTCCACATTGCCAGCGACTATGTGCGCCTGCATCACGGCACCATCAGCGTCAGTGACAACAAGCCCCAGGGTACCGTTTTCACCATCACCCTGCCTATGAGCGAGATGACACCCACTCAGATAGTGCTCGACTATCAAGACGAGAACTCAGAGGATTCTTCTAACCTCAAGACCCTCCTCATCGTTGATGACAATCAGGATATGCTATCCTTCGTCAGCTCATGCATGAAAGAAAACTACGAGGTGCGTACTGCCAGTGATGGCGCTTCGGCGCTCGAGGTGCTGCAGCACGAGCAGATAGACCTGATTATCAGCGACGTGATGATGCCAGGCATCGACGGCTTCGAGCTCTGTCGCCGTGTGAAGAGCGACATCAGCCTGTCGCATATCCCCATCATACTGCTCACAGCCCGTACCACCGACGTGAGCCGCATCGAGGGTCTGCAGCTGGGTGCCGACGACTATCTCACAAAGCCCTTCAATATCGAAGTGCTGCGCCTTCGCGTAAAAAAGTTCATCGATTGGGAGCAGAACAACCATCAGCAGTTCCGCCAGAAAATGAATATCGAGCCCAGCGAAATCACCATCACTCCACTCGACGAGCAATTCATCAAACGTGCCATCGAACTGGTGGAACAAAACATCAGCGACTCCGACTTCTCTGTCGAGACGCTGGCTGCCGGAGTGGCTATGTCGCGCTCCACGCTCTACAAGAAACTCATGGCTATCACGGGTCAGGGACCTGCAGAGTTCATTCGTACCATCCGCATCAAACGCGGCAGAGCCCTCCTGGAAACTTCGCAGATGCAAGTCACGGAGATAGCCTATGCCGTAGGCTTCACCACGGTGAAGAGCTTCACCATGAACTTTAAGGCCGAATACGGCATGACACCCTCAGAATATAAACAGAAAACATAAAAACGTTCTACATAACGACATGAAAGATTTCAGACTCGTGGCAGCTTTTGCCCTCACCTGTTTCGCACTCACGGCAGCTGCTGCCGATGTAAAGACCCAAGGTAACATCGTCACCATACATCCCGATGGCGGTCAGTCGAAAGTTATCCGACTGGAGGTTATCAACGACAACATCATCCGCGTGCGGGCTACCTCGAAAGACCAACTGCCGCAGAAGCCCCAGAGCCTCATGATAGTGCCACAACAGGCGCCTGCCAAGGGCACCTATAGCATCGCGGAGAGCGACGAGACGGTAACGGTAAAAGCCAAGAACGTACGTGCCGTGGTCAGTAAGGCTACGGGCCATATTGAGTATTTCGACAGCAAGAGTATGAGGCTGGCTAATGAGGACTGTAAGCGGTTCTGGGACTATACCGTGCCTGAGCGCGAGCTGGGCATCAAAGGTGGCGTGCAGCCTACTGAGGAGCAGAAGCATGGCCTCTCGTGGCAGATGACCTTCGACTCGCCTGACGACGAGGCTTTCTACGGCCTGGGTCAGCACCAGTCGGAAGAATTCAATATGAAGGGCAAGAACGAGGACCTCTTTCAGTATAACACCAAGGTGTCGATTCCTTTCGTGCTGTCAACCAAGGGCTACGGTCTGTTGTGGGATGCCTATTCATATTGCCGTTTTGGCAATCCCAACGATTACCTGCAGCTGAACCGTGCCTTCAAGATCTACGACAAACAGGGTCGCGAGGGTCACCTCACAGGCACCTACGTCGATGCACGCGGCAAGACGCTGGTACGCGACGAGGACTCTCTTTATTATGAGTATGGTACACCCGCCAAGTCTGAGATTGCCCTAAAGACTGACAATGGCGGCATCAAGAACCTGCCACAAGGCTTTAATCTGGCTGGCGCCAATGTCATCTACGAAGGCTTCATCGAGCCCCGATTGTCAAATGGTGAATTGTCAAATGGTCAATTGTACCAGTTCATTTTGTATTACGCCGGCTACATCCGCGTATATATCGACGGCAAGGAGGTGGTGAGTGAGCGCTGGCGTACAGCTTGGAACCCCAACGCCTATAAGTTTGAGGTGCAACTGAAGCAGAACACGAAGTCCCATCTGCGCATAGAGTGGCAACCCGATGGTGGCGAGAGCTACTGTGGTCTGCGTGTGGCGGAGCCCCGCTCCGAGGCAGAGCGCAACGCCCTCAGCATTTGGTGCGAGATGGCTCAGGATATGGACTATTACTTCATTGCTGGCGAGAACCTCGACAAGGTCATCTCTGGCTATCGCACGCTGACAGGCAAGGCCTCGCTCTATCCCAAATGGGCGCTGGGCTTCTGGCAGAGCCGTGAGCGCTATAAGACGCAGGATGAGCTGCTATCCACGCTGGCTGAGTTCCGTCGTCGTCAGATACCCATCGACAATATTGTGCAGGACTGGAACTACTGGCCTGAGGACCAGTGGGGCAGTCACGAGTTCGAAGCCTCGCGCTACCCCAACCCACAGCAGATGCTCGACAGCGTCCACCAGATGCATGGTCGCTTCATGATTAGTGTCTGGCCTAAGTTCTACGTCAACACCGACAACTACAAGGAGCTCGATGCCAAGGGCTGGATGTACAACCAGAGTCCCACCGACGATATCCACGACTGGGTAGGTCCTGGCTATAAGAACGGCTTCTACGATGCCTACGACCCCGAAGCCCGCAAGGTATTCTGGCGCCAGATGGACGAAAAGCTCTATACTGGCTTGAGTAATTCTCAATTCTCCATTCTCAATTCTCAATTCTCAATGGTCGATGCCTGGTGGATGGATGCCTCCGAGCCCAATGTGCGCGACTGTACCCCTATGTGGTATCGCAAGGCCCTCTGCGGCCCCACAGCCCTGGGCACGTCAACCGAATACTTCAATGCCTATTCCCTCGTCAATGCCATGGCCATCTACGACGGACAGCGCAACACGTGGAAGAAATCGTCAAATAGAAAATCGTCAAATAGTCCAATAAACGAGCCTCGTGTGTTCCTCTTGACTCGTAGTGGCTTTGCAGGTTTGCAGCGCTACTCTACCGCCACATGGAGCGGTGACATCGGCACCCGTTGGGAGGATATGCGTGCACAGATGACGGCAGGACTGAACTACTCGCTTTCGGGCATCCCCTTCTGGGGCATGGACCAGGGTGGCTTCTGCGTTGAGAACCGCTATGTAAGGGCCCAGCAGCTGTTCGACCGCACGGGTCAGGAAAACGAAGACCTGAAGGAGTGGCGCGAGCTGCAATGCCGCTGGAACCAGTTCGGCGCCTTCATCCCCCTCTTCCGCAGTCATGGTCAGTGGCCGCTGCGCGAGATTTGGAACATTGCGCCTGATAACCATCCAGCCTATAAGTCGTTCGTCTATTACGATCGTCTGCGCTATCAGCTCATGCCCTACCTCTACTCACTGGCAGGCTGGGCACACTTCCGCGACTACACCCTGATGCGTGCCTTGGTCATGGACTTCAACGGCGACGAGAATGTGAAGAACATTGCCGACCAGTGGATGCTAGGTCCTGCGCTGATGGCCTGTCCTGTTGGCTATTACAAGGCTCGCAATCGCTCCGTATACTTCCCTCGCCAATGCGGCTGGTACGACCTTTATTCAGGCCAATTGATAATCGACAAAGGAGAATCAACGGCGGCAGCAAATTCTCAATTCTCAACTCTCAATTCTCAATTTATAAGCCGCAGGCTCGTCGTCTCCGCCCCTTACGAACGTATCCCAGTCTTTGTGCGCGAGGGTGCCATCATTCCCTTCGGCCCCGAGATGCAATGGAGCGACGAGAAGGCTCCTGAGCTCATCAACCTCTATGTCTATGGAGGTCAGGACGGTGAGTTCCAGCTCTATGAGGACGAAGGCACCAACTACAACTACGAGCAGGGTAAGTACGCCACCATCGACATCCGCTACGACGACACGCGTCATACCGTCACCATAGGTCCTCGTCAGGGCAAGTTCCCAGGCATGCTTCTCCATCGTCGTTTCAACATCGTGTATGTCACCAAGGAGAAGCCTCAGCCCCTTAACCTCCAGAACCCACAAGGTCAGTTGGTAGATTACAGCGGCAAGGCCCTTACCATCGAGTTATAAAAAAGTCCGATATTACAATCTGCAGGTGATGCCAATCTTGGTTTCGAAGGTATTGGCATGCACCGTGTCGTAGTACTTATAGAACGTGCGACGCGAGTAGTAGGCGCCTGACAGCGTGATAGACCACTGGCGGGCGAGGTGCATCTCCATGACGGGATTGACAACCAGCAGAGCAGCATTGCTGCGGTCGCCCTGCACGTTCAGATAATGCAGGTCCTTCTCGCCGCTGGCATAGGCATTGAGGTCTTTGTCCTCATAGCCCTTCCAGGTGTAGAGACGGAAGTACTTGGCATTGAGCACGAAGCGACCGAACTTGCCGAAGTCGAGCTGCGTCTTCGACTTGATGCTGAAGCCGCTACCCATGTTATAGTCGCGCTCGATGACGTTGAAATAGTCACTCTTGGTACCTCCCAGCAGGATGCCGCTGGTGAAGATTCGCTGTTCCAGTCGTGAGAGTCCACCCGTCTGAGGCAGAGAGAGAATGAAGCCAGGGCCGAAGCCGGCAGCCTCGCTGATGCGGTAAGGCGTCAGGCTCGAGCCGTCCTCGATGGGCTCGGAGTCGTAGTAGTTGAAGTGCTGGTAGATACCAAACTCTCCTGCCATATCCTTCTTGTCGAGGATGGGCGTACTCCACAGGCGTCCCACGATATTCAGGGTGTTGATAAACGGCTGTCCACCACCGAAGGCCGAGTTGACCTCGAGGTCGAAGAAGTCGTAGGGCGTGGTGTGTCGCTCGCCATCAACAGGCGTGCCGTACATTAGCGTCATGTTGACATGGGGCGCATGGATGCCACGAAACAGGGCACCGTCGTCAGCCAGATAGCGCCAGCCCACAGACAGCGACACATCGACGGGCGACTCCTCATAGCTATGATAGCGGTAGTGATCACGACGGATTCTCCAGGCATCGCCGCTGAAAATGCGGTGCAGGCCCTGTATGGGGTTGACGATGGCGGCACCGGCCTCGCGCAGGAAACGGCGGAAGCCAAAGGTACGGTCGTCGAGCATGGTGAGACTCAGCCTGTGGGTCATCTCACCGATGGCCATACCACCCATCGAGGTGGCGATGACGTCGTTGATGGCAGGCGGCTCTGTCTCGCCCAGGAACTCCCACATTAGCGAACCACCCAGCGCATAAGGTGCCGACTCCCAGAAGGTGAGTCCGTTGGTACGGGCTGCGTTGAAGTAGAGGTTGCCATGATAGGGATGTGCAAACAGGTTGGTGATGAAGTAGTCGTTGTCCCACACCATGCCGTCGGTGAAGTTACGCTTCAGCGTGCGCAGCGTAGTCTGTGCGAAGTCGGAGTTCAGTCCATAGCGGTCGAACAGCTGCACGCCCACGTTGATGGCCGTAGCCTCGGCAGCAGCCTGCCAGTAGCGTTTTCTCACAGGCAGCGCCATGGTCGAGTCGGTGGCCACAAACGATGCACGTTTCTCATCCCATGCCCTGCGCCAAGTGTCGTGCTGGTTACGTAGCTGACGGTAGGTAAAGCCCAGCTCCACCAGTGGACGGTTATGATAGGTCTCGTTGCGATCGTAATAGCGGGTGAAGTCCCAACCCACCGAGGCGAAGGCGCCAAACTTCTTGCTAAACTGATAGTCGGCATTCACGCGAGCCTGCAACGAGTAGAGTCGCTCGGGCTTCTCGCCGTTGTTCCTCGAGAAGGTCTCAACGTGGTAGTAGCCCACATCGCCACTCAGGCTCCATTTAGGCGTCATCTGATAGTACTGTCCCAGACGATAGAACACAGCGCCCGAGAACTTTGAGTCGAGCCCCATGAAGTGGGTACCCACACCAATAATATTATAGGTACTCTTATTGCGATAGCGCACGGCGATGTTACCCTTGGTGGAGGAACCGCCATACATCATCAGGTCGATATCGGTATTAGGGTTCACGTTCACCAGTCCAATCTTGTGGCCAATGGTGTCGTAAGTCAGGTTGATGACGCCCACCTGCCAGCCCTTCTGATGTCGACGGGCCACATTGAAGAAGCCTATCTGCGCACCATCGAGCGAGTCGGCATAGTTCACGGCACCAAACTGCCAACCGCGCATCATGTCCGACGACACATTCAGAAATCCCGACAGCTGAAGACCGCGGTCCATGCCCTGGGTGATGGTGCTGATACCTCCCAACTGCAGACCGTTGAACACGCTGGCCGAGGTGTTAGAGACACCACCAAACTGCACGCCATGACCACCCTCGGTGGCTATCGACGAGATGACGCCAAACTGCACACTCTTCACCGAGTCCTGCACGCTAACGATGCCCACAGGAAAGTTCTGGGCAGATAAAGGTAAAAAACTAAGAAGGTAAACAAGTAAAACACTCATCACCTTGCATTTCTGCCTCTTCTCTTTCTTCAATTTCATTATCTTGTTCTTTTAATTTTGACCTTCGGTCATCATAGGGGCAAGCCCCTACGCTATGTTATTTGACCCCTTTGGGGCCTTTCGTCTAACCTCTTTCCACCTTCCTCTTTCCACATTTAAAGTCTTATTCCGAAATAGAGTCGGGCAAACCATTTCTGATTGCGGATGTTCATCTTGTCGCTGTGGCCAATGCTGTTGATGTCGTAGACACCCGACAAGCCCGCGAACTTATTACGACCTATCTGCCTGACGATGGCCCCACGCATCGTGATGAGCCCTTCGGGGAAGTGACGTTCCAGACGGGTATCAGTCTCGCCAATAGTTATCGACGAGTTGGTATAGACCAACAAGGTGGGCAATACTGAAAAGTGTATTAGCCAATCGCCACGATGTGAGGATTTGGGCACGTAGTTGTAGCCATATCCTGCACCAATACCTATGTTGGTCATCTTGAAGTCGGCCGAGGGTATGTCGATACTACCCTCCCCGTTCACATTGCTTATCTCACCATTCTGCCACTGAGCCGATGCTGCCAGCAGGAAGCTGCCTGCCGACTGGCGCTGTATATAGCTGTGGGCAAAGGCGGCAGGATAGGAGAAGCGGCGAGAGTTGAACACGTAATAGGCATTCATGCCCAACGTGCGCAGCCTGAACATATCGTCCGACGTGGTGATATCCTGTCTCGCGCCGTCCACCTCGTGCCATCCCTTGAAGTTATGGGCATCCTGATAGTTGATATCGTAACCAAAGCGCTTGCCATAGGAATGAATCCCCAGTTCATAATCATTATATTTCCCCAGGAGCTTGGCAGGGTTGAGCGACAGGTTGAGCGACATACCCAGATAGCTCACACCAATACTGACCGTCTTCTTATAATCCGCCTTGAGCTTCGTCTCGAACTCACGTCTCTCGTCAACGCCAAGGGCATGGATGCGTGAGCCAGACATATTGACGCGGCCCACCAGCGTCCATTTGGTGTGGGGGCGCGTAATATAGTTGGTATCTATGTCAGCACGCCAATATCTCAATGTCAGCACGCTGTCAACAAAGCGGTTAATCTGGAACACCTTTTGGGCATTAACAGCCTGTGACGTCAGCATGACAGCCATCGAGACGACTGCAAGGACAAGGAATTTAGAATTCTCCATAAATTTATTTGCAAAGATACATAAAAAAAAATAATTTTTACTACCTTTGCCGCAAGTTTTAAGAATTAATAGGTATTTTGATTCAAAAATAGAATAATATGGTAAAGATAAAGACAATAGGTATTTTGACGTCGGGTGGCGACTCCCCCGGCATGAATGCGGCCATCCGTGCCGTGACCCGTGCAGGCATCTGCAATGGCTTTAATATCAAAGGTATCTATCGTGGTTACGATGGACTCATCAAGGACGAGGTAAAGACGTTCACCACCGAGGATGTCAGCGGCATCATCACCCGTGGCGGCACCATTCTGAAGACCGCCCGCTCAAAGGAATTCATGACACCCGAGGGTAGGCAGAAGGCCTACGAGACCCTGCAGAAGGAGGAGATCGACGCCCTGGTGGTTATCGGCGGTAATGGCTCGCTCACTGGCGCTTGGAACTTCGGCGTGGAATTTGACTTCCCATGCATCGGTCTGCCTGGCACCATCGACAACGACCTCTACGGCACCGACAGCACCATAGGCTACGACACCACGATGAACACGATTATGGAGTGTGTGGACCGCATCCGCGACACCGCCAACAGTCACGAGCGCATCTTCTTCATCGAGGTGATGGGCCGCGATGCAGGCTTCCTGGCTCAGAACTGCGCCATCGCCTGTGGTGCCGAGGCAGCCATCGTTCCCGAGGAGACTACCGATGTGGATCAGCTGGCAGAGTTTATGACCCGCGGCATTCGCAAGTCAAAGAAGTCGTGCATCGTCATCGTTAGCGAGAGTCCCAAGTGCGGCGCCCTCTACTATGCCGACCGTGTAAAACACGAGTTCCCTGGCTTCGACGTTCGCGTGTCAATCTTAGGACACCTGCAGCGTGGTGGCTCACCCTCGGCTCGCGACCGCATCCTGGCCTCTATCACTGGCGTAGGTGCCATCCAGGCCATCAAGCAGGGTCAGCGTAACGTGATGATTGGCGTCCGCAACAACGATGTGGTCTATGTGCCCTTCTCGGAGTGCATCCGTACCGATAAGCGTTTCGACAAGCGCCTCATCACCGTGCTCGACGAGCTAAGTATTTGATTATGGGCGAAGTTCCGAGCTTTGCTCGCCTGAGCACCTATAAAAGAAAGCAATGAGCGAAGAAATACAGAAAATAAATCTGAATGATTATATTCAGACTGGCGAGGGCGGGACGGCTCTTACCTATACTAAGAAGGAGGTCTCTCGTTGGCAAAACTCTATAGACCAGGCTTCGAGGCCGATAGGGCCAAGGCCGAGTTCCTGACAGCCCGCGTCGTGTTCGACATGGGCATCCCGTCGCCAAAGCCCTACCGTATGATTACCGATGGCGAAAGGAGCGGAGCCGAGTACGAACTGATCAAGAACAAACGCTCATATACACGCATCATCTCGCAAGAGCCCGAGCGTCTGGAGGAAATATCGCTGAAGTTTACGCGTATGGCCCTTGAACTGCACGCCAAGCAGGCCAACACCACGCTGCTCGGCTCATACAAGCAGCGCATAGAGCGCTTCTACCGTGAGAAGAATCGAGTGCCTGAGGACTACAAGCAACGTGCCCTGAAGTTCCTGGAAACCGTGCCCGACACGCCACACTGCTTGCATGGCGACCTGCACATCGGCAACATCATAACTGACGGCAAGCGCGACCTCTGGATAGACCTGGGCGAATTTGCTTACGGCGCCCCCGAGTGGGACCTGGCGCAGCTATGGACCATGTGCCACAACATGCCTGACAATAGGGTTCAGCACATTTTCCATATCACACACGAGCAGATGAAAGCCCACTGGGACATCTTCTTCCCTGCCTATCTCGGCACGTCAGACCCGCAAGCCATCGACGAGGCCACCAAGCGCCTCCTACCCTACTACGCCGCCAAGGTCCCCTACATGTTCGACATGATCTTCAACGCTCCCATGCCAGACGCTGCCCTGCAGAAAAACATGAAGAATTTTTGCTAGCTTTGCAATAAAAATCACTCCATGTATATCGATGAAGTAATTGAATGATAAGAAAAGTGAGTATGAAAAAGATTTTTTCCCAAGTATTATTGTTTTTCTGCCTGATGTTTGCAATGGCAGCACAGGCCGATGTGTTAGGAGAGTATAGTTTCGTGGGGACATTGGGTGATAAGATTCCCGTCAGGTTGAAATTTGCCGTCAACGGTGAAGAGATTGCTGTGGGTGAGATCTATTATCCCAAGGCAAAGCACCCTGCGCCCATATTAGTGGTTGGTGCTCCAACGAACGATGAAGGCTGGTACAGTCTGAAAGAATACCAAAGCGACGGCACCATCACAGGAATAATGCAGTTCAAGATTGTGGAAAATGATAACGAGGAACCCTATATCTCTGAAGGCACCTGGACGAATCCGAAAACAGTGAAATCGCTGCCTATGAAGAACTTCACGACGAATGATGATGCCCAGACCGGACGTATCGATGTGACAGACTATCTTGACTACGAGGACCCACAGAACATCGGACGTGAGTATGCCTATTCCATCTGGAATCCCCGTTATAACGCTATGATGGGCGGCACCGTGAAGTTCCGTGGAGCAGGCAAGTACAAGCTACATTTCGAGGTGTGCAATGCGCCTGGCAATATAGCTGAGGGAAAGAGTGACCCTAACCGTCCTGCGGTACTGGGCGAAGCAACCCACGACTATTTCTATTATGATAATGTCAACGAGTGCGGCTATAGCTTCAGTGCCCATTTCTTCAAGAAGTTCGTGGTATTGAAGTCTACCACGGTGTTGTATGATAAGCTCAAATGTTTCGGCATGGGCGTAGCCTTCGATGGTGTATATATCAAAGTAGTACAATAGCACAAAATAAAAGAGGGTGCACACCCTCTTTTATTATTTCATACCCGTCATCTGGTAGTTCTCAAGACGGCGCTGGGCCATGGCCTCGTACTTGGTACCTGGACGGCCGTAGTTGGCATAGGGATGGATGCTGATGCCGCCACGAGGGGTGAACAGTCCTACGACCTCGATATACTTGGGCTGCATGAGGTGCACCAGGTCTTTCATGATGACGTTGACACAGTCTTCGTGGAAGTCGCCATGATTGCGGAAGGAGAAGAGATAGAGCTTGAGGCTCTTCGACTCCACCATACGCTCGCCAGGCATGTAGAGTATCTTGATTTCGGCATAGTCGGGCTGACCCGTGATGGGGCAGAGCGAGGTGAACTCAGGACAGTTGAACTGCACCCAGTAGTCGTTTTCGGGGTGTTTGTTCTGGAAGGTCTCCAGCACCTCGGGTGCATAGTCGGACTTATATTCAGTCTTGCGGCCCAGCGATTGCAGGCCTTCTTTTTCGCGTTCGTTGCTCATAATGATTGGATATTAATATTCAAATGTATAGTCGATACTGTCGCCGTGACGGGTGACGGTGAGTTTCTGCACGCTCTTGTCAGCATTGAGGGCAGCAGCGACGCTGATATTGTCGGCTGCATTCTGGAAGGTGGCAGCACTAACGATATAAGAGCTGCGGCACAGGCGATAGAGCGACGCTAGCAGATAGGGGTTGCATTGCTCGACACCAAGGATGAGCTGGTTGACATCGACAGACTGATAGCGGTTGTCGGCGTTGCTATACTTGAATGCCATGTTCTCGCTGGCCACCACATAGCCCTGACTGTTCTTGGCCTGATAGCGCAGGCTGTCGGCGATATTGATGCTGTCGGGATGAGAAGCAGCATTCATCTGCAGGAAGCCGTAGCCCTGATAGGCGCCATTGCTGTGGTGCTCCTCGAAATTGAAGGCGAGGCTGGCAGAGCCGGCATACATCAGGCTGTAATAGGTCTGCTCGGCAAAGACGATGGTGTCGCCACTACCGCCCAAATCTCTGGGCTGGTAGTTGTTGGTATAGGTGGCCGACAGCTGCAGGCCCTGCGAGTTGACGCGCATGGTCTGGGCGTAGTCGTTATAGGTGAACTCCAGGTTGCGGAGCGTGGTACCGTCTTTCGAGATTACCACGGTGAGGGGGCGATAGTAATCGTCGTAGGTGAACTCGAAGAGACTGCCGTCGCTACCTGTGATTTTCTTCACCAGAGCGGCATTGCCAAAGGCACCGTTGCCGCGGGTAGCCACCTGAGTGAGTTTGAAGCTGACGTGGGTGTCGGAGTGTTCCTTGTCGAAGATGTCAAAGACAACATCGCGCGAGGATTCCGTGGTGTTCTGTGAGAAAATGATGGGAATGGTATAGCTTGTCATACCATTGCCCGAGTTTCTGTCGAGCTTGCACCAATTAGCTCCGCTAGTGGTGTTGATTTGCCACGAGCCGTAGCTGGTGACATAGAGCGTGTCTTTGTCGTTGTTGGCATAAAAATAGTTGCTCTTAACAGCGAGCTGTGGAAAACCGGCCTGATAGTTATCGTCGTTGCTGAGACACGAAGTCATCAGAGCTGTCAGGGCAGCAATGCCAAGAAATGATTTCATCGTTTTCATACGTTATCTTTGTTTTTAGTCATTATTTTCTTCTTCATCATCGTCGTCGTCCCAGCTATCGAAATCGAAGCCGCCAAAACCCTCCAGCGAGGGCATGACGAAGGCATCCATGGCGCGACGGTCTTTCTTGGTGGGACGACCAGTGCCGCGGGCCCTGTCGACGAAGCCGCTGATGCGATTCATCTCGAGCAGCTCGTACTGGTCCTGTGGCGTTACATTCTCGTAGATCTCAGGGAGGAGCTTCGCCCCTACCCTTTGCTCGATGGTTTTGAGGATACGGAAGGAATAGGTTACAGGCGGCTTACGCACGCTGATAACATCGCCCACCTTGACCATGCGCGACGGCTTGACATTGACATTATTTACAGCCACGCGACCGTTCTTGCAGGCATCGGCAGCAATGGTACGCGTCTTGAAGATGCGTGCCGACCATAGCCATTTGTCTAAGCGTGCTTCATTCATTCCTCTTTCCACCTTCCTCATTCCTCTTTCCTCTACCCAGCTTATTATACTGGTTCATAGTGATATCGATACCAGCCAGCACGAAGCTCTTGATGATATCGACAGCCAAGTTGATAGAGGGCTGCAGCTCCTGCTGCTCCTCCTCACTATAGCGTCCCAGCACCCAGTCAATCTGTCCGCCACGGGCATACTCGTTGCCAATACCCATGCGCAGACGGGGATAGTCCTGACCTATGAGCTGCTGGATATGTCCCAAGCCATTGTGACCACCATTAGAGCCGCTGGCCTTCAGGCGGAAGGCACCAAGGGGCAGCGCCACATCGTCGCTGATGACCAGCAAGTGGCTCTGGTCGATATTCTCCTTGTTCAACCAATAACGCACAGCATTGCCGCTGAGGTTCATATAGGTGGAGGGCTTCAGCAGAAAGACCTTGCGGCCCTTGAGCGACGTCTCAGCCACAAAGCCGTAGCGACGGTCATCAAAAACGATATTGGACGCCTTTGCAAAAGCGTCCAATACCATAAAACCTGTATTGTGGCGGGTCATCTCGTATTCAGAGCCTACGTTGCCCAAACCAACAATTAAGTACTTTTCCATTACGAAACTTTAAGCCTTATTCAGCAGCAGCGGCAGCAGCAGCCTTCGATGCACGAGTCTCCTTAACTGAGCATACAACCACCTGAGCGGGAGTAGCCAGAGTAAGACCCTCGAAGCTCAGCTGACCCACCTTGATGGCCTTACCCAGACCCAGGTTGGTAACGTCGATGTCGAGAATCTCAGGAATCTGCTTATAGGGAGCGGTCACGTCAATCTTACGGATTGAGAGGTTCAGCTTACCACCATCGCGAACACCCTGAGCCAGACCATTGAGTTTAACGGGAATACCCACGGTGATGGGCTTGGTCTCGTTGATCTCGAAGAAGTCTGCGTGCAGCAGAGCATCAGATGTGGGGTGGAACTGCAACTCCTTAACGATAGCCTTATGCTCCTTACCATCGATAGTGATGTTAACGACATAGACATGAGGAGTGTAAACGACCTTGCGCAGCTCGGCGAAGCTGGCGGTGAAAGCCAGAGCCTCGGGCAGACCATTCTCACCCTTCTTCTCACCATAAAGGTTGCAGGGAACCAGACCTTCCTTACGAATCATCTTGGAAGCCTTCTTGCCAGTAGCCTCACGCTTCTGGCCATTGATTGCGATTTCTTTCATAACAGTTGTGTTACTCTAAATTAAGTTGTTTAACATTAAAATTACTGACTTAATTCGCCATCACACGAAAAAAGCGGGTGCAAAGGTACGAATAAAAATTGATAAATCACTACTCTTTCTACAAAAAAAACAAAAAAAGTGCGTTTTATTTGTGTAATAACGGAAAAATCACTAAATTTGCATCCGATAATAAACAATATACCGCATGATTAATAGAGAAATCATTAGAATCAAGATTGTTCAGTTAACCTACGCGTACTATCAAAACGGTAACAAGAACATTGACACAGCAGAGAAAGAGCTGTTCTTCAGCCTGTCGAAGGCCTACGACCTCTATAACTACCTGCTGGCACTCATGGTTGCCGTCACCAAAGAGTCGCGCCGACGCCTGGAGGTGCTCCAGACAAAAGCCGCACGTGAAGGTACAGCGGCACCCTCACAGAAATTTGCGTTTAACCGTTTTGCCCTGCAGTTAGAGAACAACAGGCAACTGAACGACTTCTTAGAAACCCAGAACCGTACTTGGAACGACACACCAGAATTCATTGGTCGTCTGTTTGAACAGATTGAGCAGAGCCAGATTTATAAGGAATATATGGAAAGTGCCGAAGATGACTATGCCACCGACCGCGAGGTGTGGCGCAAGATTTATCGTAACTTGATTCAGGAAAACGATGATCTGGACCAACTGCTGGAGGAGCAGAGTCTTTATTGGAATGACGACAAGGAAGTGGTTGACACCTTCGTACTGAAGACCATCAAGCGCTTCGACGAAAAGAACGGCGACAAGCAGGAGCTGCTGGCCGAATACGACTCGGAAGAGGAGCAGGACTATGCCCGCAAGCTGTTTCGTGCCACCATACTCAATGCCGATGACTATCAGCGCATGATGACAGAAGCCTCGCGCAACTGGGACTTTTCACGTTTGGCCTATATGGATGTCATCATCATGCAGATAGCCCTGGCCGAGATGCTCACCTTCCCCAGCATCCCTGTCAGCGTTACCATCAACGAGTTTGTAGAGCTGGCCAAGTACTACTCTACCCCTCACAGCGCCTCTTACATCAATGGCATGCTCGACACGATTGCACGTCATCTGGTGAAGACTGGCAGACTGATGAAGCACATAGACGAAAAGAAATAACAACACATTATATTAATTATTAAACAAAATGACTAATCTCTTTTTAGCAGCACAGGAAGCCGGTCAGCAGGCTGGCAACGGCATGTTCATGACACTTCTCATGTTTGGTGCCATCTTCGCAATCATGTATTTCTTCATGATCCGTCCACAGCAGAAGCAACGCAAGGAAATTCAGAAGTTCCAGAACGAACTGACGGAGGGTACGGCAGTGGTGACTGGCGGCGGCATCTACGGCACCGTCAAGAGCATTGACATGGCCAAGAACACCGTTGACGTGAAGATTGCACGCGATGTGGTCATCACCGTTGACAAAGGCTTCGTCTATAAAGACACTGCCAGCACCAACTTGCAGAAATAACCATTAGCTCTATCACCCTTGAAAGGCTTGGGCATATTCCGCGCTATCAGACATTTCCTGTTCAGTAAAGCGAACAGGGAATTTCTGATTTTTTTTGCATTCCTCGTCATCTCGGGCATCTTCTGGCTTATGACGACGCTCAACGACGTGTACAGCAAAGAAACCGTTATGTGGGTGAAATATGTCAATGTACCAAAAAACGCTGTGATGACCTCCAACGAGACCGACAGTCTTCACATCACCATCAGCGACAAGGGATTCAATATCGTAAGTTTCCTCTATTCTGCCAACAACGACGTGCTGGAGGTTGACTTCAACAGCTTTGCACAGACCAACGGTACAGGCACAGTATCGCATAGCGACCTAAGCCGACTCATACAGCAGAAACTGCCCACATCGACCAAGCTCGATGCCGTCAAGCCAGAGAAACTGACGTTCTATTATAATTATGGTGAGAGAAAGAAGGTGCCTGTGAGATGTCAGGGAAAGGCCATTCCACTAGCCACCCACTATATCTCGAACACCGCTATCACACCCGACAGCGTCTATGTCTATGCGTCCAAGCAGAAACTCGACAGCATCAAGTGGGTGGATACAGAGGACTTCAGTCGCGCCGACATTGACGACACGCTACTGGTTGTTTCGAAACTACAGCATATCAATGGCGTCAAGATGGTGCCAGACCGCGTCAATGTCACCTTCCAGACCGACGTGCTGACGGAGGGAGAGATCGAGGGCGTGCCCATCTGCGGTCTCAACATGCCTGAAGGAAAGGTGCTGCGCACATTCCCTGCAAAGGTTAAGATACGTTTTGTAACAGGCATGAAGAACTATCGCACGCTGACCGCTAACGACTTCCTGATTGTGGCCGACTACGAGCAGTTTGGAAGCAACCCGTCGGCCAAGTGCAATATCACACTCAGACGCAAGCCTGAGAGCGTAACGAAGGTGGTTCTCGAAACCAACCAGGTGGACTATCTAATAGAGGAGTTACGCTAATGAAAATAGCTATCACAGGAGGTATTGGTAGCGGCAAGAGTTATGTCTGCAAGCTGTTAGAGCAACGTGGTATCTGCATCTACGACTGCGACAGCGCTGCCAAACGACTCATGCGCACATCGCCAGCCTTGCGACAACAGCTAAGCCAGCTGATAGGCTCTGAGACCTATGATGCAGAAGGCCGTCTGGACAAGGCCGTTGTAGCCCGTTTCCTCCTGCAGTCGGAAGCCAACGCTCGCGCCATCGACGATATCGTGCATCCTGCCGTAGCTGCCGACTTCCTGGCGAGCGACTATCAATGGATGGAGTGCGCCATCCTGTTTGAGTCGGGCTTCGACAAACTGGTTGACAACGTTATTGTGGTCACAGCGCCACAGGAACTACGCATACAGCGTATCATGCAGCGCGATGGCATCACCCGCGAGAAAACCCTCGAATGGATAGGGCGCCAATGGCCCCAAGAACAGGTCGTGGCACGTTCGCAATACGAGATTATCAACGACGGCCGACCGCTAAAACCCCAAATTGACAACATTATTAATAATATATTAAAGGTATAAGACTTATATGAAACAGACTATTTTAGCTATCTCCGGCAAACCCGGACTTTACAAACTGGTATCACGTGGCAAGAACAACCTCATCGTTGAAGCCCTTGATGCCACTCACCGTCGTCAGCCCGCCTTCGGCACCGACCGCATCACCTCGCTGGCTGACATCGCTATGTTCACCGATGCTGATGATGTGCCCTTGATGGATGTGCTCGAGAGTCTGAAGACCCTGGAGAACGGAAAGAAATCGAGCGTTGACTTCAAGAAGGCCAGCAGCGACGAGCTGAGAGAATACTTTGCAAAGGTGTTGCCCGCCTTCGATCGCGACCGCGTGCACACCAGCGACATTAAGAAACTGATACAATGGTACAACATCCTCGTAGAGAACGGCATCACCGACTTTAAGGAAGAGATGGCCCCCACCGAGGGTGACAATATCGACGACCGTAAGGAGGAATAATTATGAAACTGAACGAAATCTTTTCTGGCAGCTACAATGCCGCCGAGTGGGAAGCCAAAGGCTATG
>Ga0310786_10002071_pt1 | contig 31367 bp, 37 predicted proteins | sample AusTroGonzalo_MG_FD_203881 | JGI IMG/M metagenome (GOLD analysis project Ga0310786, IMG submission 203881) | Bovine rumen microbial communities from tropical cattle in Woodstock, Queensland, Australia - Gonzalo_03 (v2) (version 2) | ecosystem: Host-associated > Mammals > Digestive system >...
TTCCAGAAATTGATTGGATTCAAGCAGGCAACCAAGCAGAAGTTCATTGTAGACTATGATGATATGGTCTGGACTTCACCGATTGACGGCACTGGACTTCCAGACTTCAATCCTTGCCGTGAGAAGAACAATGCAGAACAGAATCTTATAGACATGAAGAAGTATCTCAATATCCTTGCCGATGTCGTTACTGTCTCTACGGAAAGAATCAAGGAGAATCTCAAGGGAATCGTTCCTGAAGAGAAGATCGTTGTCCTTCCTAACATGCTATCATATAAAGATTGGTTCTTCCCATTCTCTCAACCACCTAAAGAGAATATCTTCTACTTTGCAGGATCTCATTCTCACTTTGACAATGTCAATAAGAAGCAAGGTGACTTCTCTACTTCACTGATTCAGTATCTATCTGGTCAGATCGTAATGAATAAGGCACTCACGCCATACTTCCTTAAGCCAGTAAAGACATTCCCAGGTTGCTCAATGGCACTATACCCACCGCAGTTCTATCAAGAGACAAGGAATGTAAGATTCATTATCGCTCCACTTGCTGACAATGAGTTCAATCGTAACAAGTCTGACCTTAAGTATCTTGAGTCTGCTGCTGTAGGTCGAGTCTGTCTCGTTAATGACTTCCCAGGTTCTCCGTATGCTGGTGCTCATCCCTATCAGAAGATTCCATGTAACGCTACTCCACAGACAATCAAATTCATTGTGGACCGAGCAAATGAGCATTATAATGAAATTCTCAAGTATCAATGGGACTATCTCAATAAGCGATGGGCGAATAACTACTTACCTAAAGTAATAGAATTGCTTAACCGTTAAGACAAAGAAACCCCGAGGCTACTGCTTCGGGGTTAATTCTTACCTGTTCGTCAGATTACATTGACATCAAGTTAGCAGTTGCGTCCTTGATGCAGACGTAAGTAGCTGCCCTTGGTTCAACAGTCTGAGCCAATGCAACGATTGCCCAACGAGTCTTGTTGGTACCAGCTTCAACGTTCACAGCACGAGCAGTATGAACGATCACGCCTTCAACAGAGTCAGAGGTAAGGTCAGCGTTAGACCAATCCTGTTTCTTGAGTGCATCGAACTCGAATGCACCCTTAGCACGGATGATACCGCAGAAGTATGAACCTTCCTTAAGGCCGTTAACGAGCTTCTTGTTAGCAAGTCCAGCAGCAGTGACGTTAGTCTTGTCTGCGAAGATTGCTTCCTTAGTGCCCTGACCAGCGAAGTCAACAGGACGAACCTTAACTGCGCCATCAACAGAATCTTCAATAGCAATGAATGCCTTCAAAGAGCTAGTCTTGTTACCAACAAGGTTAGTAGCATAGACGCCTTCAATGAACAACGGAGTTCCCTTAGGAATTACTTCGCCAACAGAAGTCTGGATAACGTCAGCAGTTGCTCCCTGAGTATAAGAGGTAACTGTTGCAGTAGAAAGTGCGTTCTCAAGATCCTTAGAGATTTCGAGAGATGGAAGGAATTGCTGTTCGTGGTATTCAACAGTACCCATCTTGCCAAGCATACCTTTCTTGTAGAGCGGTTCTGCATCAACTGGTGCGAATCCCTTACCAGCAGCAGATACGATAGAATCAATCTGCGGGTCAATGAATCCATGACGTTCTTCGGAAGTGATAGAACGAAGGAATGCATCAGCCTTGGTCAACGGCAAGAAGCCTACACCAACGAATGCAGTGTTCTGACGGCCAAGATCGTTATCAATAACGTCCTGAACGAGACCTTCAACAAGAGCCTTACCATTAGGAATAGCAATTTCCTTGTCCCAGTTAACGTCTGTAACTGCTTCAACGTAGTCAGTGTCAATCATTACGTTGCCGTAGAAGCTTGACATCTTAACCTTACGTTCAACGAGGTTAGAAGACTGTCCGGTAATATCCTTACCCTTGACATACTTACCAGCGTCACGAACGACAAATTCCATGTCGTTAATATCATTGCGCTTGCCTACCAACTGATCTGCTAGACGAGAGTCAGAACAGATAGTGAGATAGCTACCAACTTCAGCTGCTCTAAGAGCAACAAGGTCGTTATATTTCTTTGTACCCCATACATTAGCCATGATTTATTTCTCCTTATCCATGCGGATGATTTCTTAGATAGTTGTTCCAGTACTGTCTATCTTTGACAGTAGGTTCAACGGTTGTTGTCTGATTTGTTATTTGCTTTCCAATGACTGGAAGCGCTTTCTTCGGTTCAACTGTAGACTGAGGAACTTCCACAGACTGCGGCTTAGTATGAACCTTATCAAGAATTTCGCCTGAGATCTTCTCAATGTTATGCTTGAGAGTATCAGGATCCTTGCTTCTGAACAGACGGCGTAATGTGTCCATGTTAGTCATGAGTTCCTTGAGAACGATCGGATATTCCTGAAGAGTATCGAGATAGTTCAGAACGACATCATTCTTATCATGTTCCTTCAATGCAGCAGCAAATGCAGAACCCTTAGACTCAATCAAATTACGATAGTCTTCAAGTTCTTTACCTTGGAAGCAATGCTCAGTAATGATTCTATCCTGTTCAACGGCTAACTGATTCTGTTCTGCAGCGTCTTGCTGCTTGATGCGATTCAGTTCGTCTGTCATGTCTCGCTTTGCGAATTCATTTCTGATATATGCTTCCGGATCGGCAGAACCATCTTCCTTCGTAAAGTGCTTTGCCTCTAGTCCATCACGCTTCTTGAGTTCTTCTTCCAACTCCTTAATGCGTGCTTCATACTTTGCTTTCTGTTCTTTACGCTTCTGCTTCTCGCGAATAAAGGCATAATCTCTCTTAGAGAGTTCATCCTTCTTATCATCAACCTTAACTTCCGGTTCCTTAGGCTCATCACTTCCTTTGGTATCTTCAGCAGGCTTACCGTCATTGTCTGGCTGCTTTACTTCAGCCGGTTCAGCTTTATCTTCAACTTGAGCGACGTTCTCAGGTGATTTAGAATCAGACGCAGGAGTATCATCAACTGATGGGGTAGATTCTACTTTCTGTTCGGGTTCACTGGCTTTATTGTTGCCTTCCAAATATTTCAAGGCTTCTTCTGTTGACATTGGCATAAAGGTTGTCATTCCTTAACCGAGGTATGAAATAATAGTACAGCCAGCCTCGTTCCAGCTGTACTATTCATAATTAGTTAATTTCTAACGCGGCAATGCACCAAGGCCAGAATTCTTTCCTGTTCCTTTAGTTCGCCATAAATTCATCAATGATCTACCCACAGAACCGTTACCTGACAAGTAATTGCCTTCAAGTATCTTCTGTACATCTTCAGGAGTTGCAGCACAGGCATATCCGTTCATAGTCAAGACCTGTGAGATAGGATCATACTGCAATCCTTGAACCCAAGACGAAGACGATTGAATTGGTCGTCTAGGTCTAGGATCATTCCAGTACTTTGGTGATTCTGCTTCACGGATTTCAGCTGCTGCCTTCAATGCTGCTTCTGGCATACCCGCAAGTACAAGATCATAATAGTCAGGTAGATTCCTTGGATCCAACAGTTCGGTATGTTCCCTCTCGGTCTGTCTTTCACGAGCAAGAGGGTTACCTGACTTCAAGGCATTGTAACTGTAGTTAGGACCTGTTAGAATATTAAAGAGCATCTTATCCTCCTATCATTTCGTTAACAGCATCTTCAACACCAGCAACGTATGCTTCCTGTTCACGAATCTCAGTATTTGTCTCATTCTGAGCCTTAGCCATTTCAGATTCTGCAGCCTTGAGATTCATTTCCTGTTGCTTAGCCATTGCGTCAGTCTCGATCTTAACTCCGTTCTGTTCAAGCTTAGCAGTCTCAAGCATCATCTTATCCTGTTCCTGAATCTTGAACTTATTGAAGTCAAGGATTCTCTGTTCACGGTTATTAAGCATGCTCATCTGCAAAGTATTCAACTGCTGTCTCAATTCTGCTGCTTCAGCCTTGCTCTTCTCGAGTTCAGTCATTGTCTCATCCATTACTGCCTGCATCTGCTTCATAGTATGAATTGCAGCAGGGTCTTGGTCCTTAGATACGAACTGAACGTTAGGTGGAAGGTTAGCAACGATGTTGTCCGACAATTCTGTACCAAGTTCATTCTTGAGAGTATCTGCAAAGTACTTAGCGAGAATTGGCTTCATTTCATCAGGCATGATTGTTCCCATAGCAGAAAGTTCCTGACGAGCCTTCATTTCACGAGTAATTACAGACGGTCCATTCTCCAATGTGAACTTCAAATCAACGCCGTTGTTGAGCAATTCAATGAATATTCTACCAAGAGTACGGATTGCCTTATAAGCGTTATTATAGTAAGACGCTGTGTTAGATTCCTTGCTGGTCTCTTGACGTAGAATCTCTGTCGCAGTTCTTTCTCTCTGGTCAATGATTCCTGTCATCGGTACGCCTACAGTATCTTCAAGCAATGTTCTGCAAGTAGAGATAGTAGCCTGAAGGTCACCAGTCTGGAACTGTTCAACGAGAGGAACTGGCTGATGTTCACCTTTCCAAAACACAGCAGCAGTATCATCTTCATTGCATTGAGCAAGGTTCTTCGGCATTACTGCATCTACATTGATAAGGTAGTTAGCCTTAGCAGAACGACCGACACGTTCAATGAGTGAAGAATATGCAATGTTGGCACCAAGTTCCAAAGGCAAAGTCTGCTGAATGATTCCGTTATAATTCAATGTATCATTCTCGAAGATCTCGTTACCAGCCAATCTGATAATAGGTATGAACTTAATTGGCAATGTTGCTCTATCTACAATCTTATCACCAACGATCTTGTAGTAATCAACCGTACCACTAGCATTCTTTGTGAAGTACGAGATACATGCAACAGAATCTTCCGGCATATTCCACTGAGTGAACTGACCGAAGTTAATCATGCACTGAGCGTTAGGATATGTCATAGGCACAACATCATCACCATAGAGACGCTTTGCTTTCTTCAATGACATAACGTTGATTACTGCACCTTCTTCAGCGTCAGAAGCATCAACTGTAAGAACATTTGGATCCAATGCGATTGCGTCAATATGAGAAGCAGATTCTACACAGATCTTCGGTTCACCTGTGAATTCATCTTCTACCGTAGTAGTAACAAGGAATCCGTAACCTGTAAGTACTGCTTTACGGAATGCATCAACGATAGAAGTCTTTACATCTGTATCTGCTTCAATGGCATCAATTCCTTCTTGAACTTGCTCAAATGCTGGATCATCTTTATTCGTGAGTTCAACATGCCACGGTGAGTTAGAGATAGGCGAAGAGATTGCATTGACCATAGGATTCCAGTTGTTCAATGCAAGATTTACTCTCTTCTTTCTCTTATACGTCTTAATGTATTCCTTGTCCCAGAAGTCGCCAGAATATCGCTTCATGTCATTCACAGCACGCTGGATAGTAACGTTGTAGCGGGCGTCTGATTTCGTTAGGAACTCATTACATTGTTCTATGATTTCGTAATCTTCCATAAATCCTCTTTACCATTCATAAATAGGTTAGTCTTTGTCCAACTGTCTGATACCGAGTCTCAAGGCATAGGAATACTCAGAATCTGGTACAATCCCTAGCTGACCAAGGTTAAAGTTACGAATCTGCCATTCATCATTAGCTCCTGGCTGCTTACCAAGGTCTGCAATGACAAAGTTGTGCGTGTTATCAATCGTTGAGTACTTAGTGTCAGTAGACAAGTGAGCACGAACTACAGATGGAGTTACCAGATAATTGAGCTTAGTTCCTTGACCACTAGTATAGTATACTTGGTTAGGTTGGATCTTGATATTGTCTGTACCATCATTAGGATATTCAAGAACTGAGAACTCAAGATCTACTTCGGCATCATACTGACCAATTACGAACATTCTCATTGTAGTAAAGTACTTGCTGTAATCATCAACGTAGTTAGGATCTTCAGGATCGCCAGTTAGATTGGTCGCGTGCTGGAATGTGCCAACATACGCCTCACCTTGGATAGACGGAGACTGAGGAACACAGAGATTACCATTAGCAGTTGGGAAGTTTGTTCTTTCCACAGGTACATGGTTCAATGTCATCTTGCAGACAAATCCACCAGTATTTCCTGTAAAGGAGTATGTGTTCTGTCTATCGGAATTCATTGCGCCCTTTCTCTTGATTTCCCAAGCATTGATAGATTCTGCATTTGAACGGTTGTCCTTAATGACAAGTCCGTCTACCAATACATGGTCGGCAGTAGTATCCTGACCATCAATGATTAACTTAGCATTGAAGATATTGCTGTCAATGTAACCACCAATGAACTGGTCTACAGTAACAGACTCACCCATGTACGTTGCAGTCTGAGCAATACCAGCTTTAGGAATCAATGTATAGTTGCTGTTAATCTGGCATCCTTTCAAGAACGTATTCTGAGCTGTAATGAGAGTAGCGATAGTGCTGTCATAAGCTGAGAAGTTAGCAAGTCTGTATGAACCAGGACCAGTCAAAGTACAGTTACGAAGACTGATAGTTGGCAATACCTCAGGCACAGTCTCATCAAGGTCAATCGTTGAGTCTTCTGCAATGAGTGTTACTCCATCGGTCAACTTAACCTTAGCAACGCATGACTTCAAGTGAAGAACTGTTCCAGTAGGAGCAGCATAGTATCCTGTGCTGTCTTCCAATGTAATGGTCTGCACAGAAGGAATCTGCTCAAGTTCTACCAATGTAGTAAGTGCGTTCTTGAGATTGTCCACGAAGATTGAGTCATTGATGATCTTGTTCTCTTCACAGACGGCATAGGGCATTCCGACATTGATGTAGTTACGATAGTCAAAGAATGGATTACTATCGGTCGAGCAACGGATTACCTTATACAGATCCAACTTGCCTTTGAAGTCATCAATGTCATAACGGCAGTCATATATCATTCCGTCTGCATCAAATGAAGCATTGAACATCTGACCAGTAATGTCGCATTCAACTATCTCACAGCCAGAACCAATATGTTCATCGGAATGAATCTCACAGTTAGTGAATCTCTTATTCGTTACATCTACATTAACGAATACTTCTGCGTTCTCGAAGTTAATCTTTGGAGTAAAGGCGTCAATGATTACTTTCTCATATCCTGTGAAGCTAAGTGCATTCCAGCTTGTCTTTACGAACTTCGCTGTAATAGAAGTGCTTCTATTCACGAATCTTGGGTTGCCATTCCAATCACCAGTAATCATATTAGATCCTGAGTCATTGAATCTGGTCGAGTCAGTAACATCGATTACTGTTGCTTGAACGTTGATGTCATGATACTTGAACCAACGGAAATCTTCTGAACCATTAAAGAATGGTCGGATATCTTTCTCAAGGCAATACTCGAAGAGCTTGGTAATACCGTATGACTGGTCATCACAGTTAGACGAATCCTGTGGGAATACGCCGAAGTGTCTGCTGTCGCAATGTTCAGTAGGCTGAACCATGATCCAACGGCCAGTAATCAAGTCGTCATTCTTAATCACAGAACCACCGTTGTCATTAACCTGAGATTCTGCGTCCCAAATGTAATTGATTGGTTCCTTATCGCCAATCTCATTGTAACCAAGCAAAGTAATTACTTTCTCACCGTCTGTCTCACCGATAGTATCAACATCTGTGCTTCTCAATTCTGCAATAGTACCAATATTAGGAGCAGAATCTGTAACGATGTGCTGTTCTCCACTGAATACATTGTCGCATGAGAACTGAAGTGCCCAAAGTGATGGGTCATTGACATTAATTCCATTGGCTGGGAGATTCTCGAATGAACCTGGACCAATGTACTTATAGAAATAAGCAGTAACATCCGCTTTAATGAATACCTGTTGAGCAGTTCTACCATAGATGTCTGTAAGGATCGGATTGTTCAGTGCTGTTCCATCTCTACTGAAGATAGGAGCAGGCGTGTTACCGTCCTTTACATTGAACTGCACGGCACCATGTAGCGGGTTACCGTTATTGTCTTTATATCTGTTCCACAAATCGAATTGACGCATGTTACTTTCCTTCTAACCATTCTTTGTATGCTTCCCAAAGTGGGTCGCCTTCTTTCTCATTTGGCTTGAATCCCATAGACCAGTCACGAGCATAGTTCTGCTTGTACCAATCCTTTCTTGACTGCTTATTGTCCTCAACTGGATGTTCAGGAGTAGAAGTAATCTTCACAGCAGCAGGACCGACATTCTCACCAGCTCTGAGGATAGCAGCAATCTTATTCTGAGTTCCACTCAACTTAGGTGCGTATACTTTGTCAAGGAAGTGCTTAGAAGATTGAGATGGTAATTCATAGCCTTTCTCCTTAACGCTCAACCAAGCATTCTGTACATCAGGTGACAATTCTGTTCTCCACTTGCGCTGCACTGGAATGATGGCGTCACGGAATCCGCCTTTCTCAAGGTTGAGACTGTTGAGCAATTCAGACTTATACTCAGAATCTGGCAATGAACGAATGCTGTTGTAGATAGTATTGTCGTCATAGATCTTTGCGTTAAGCATGTCGTCCATAGCCTTGTGTGACTGATTGAGCAATTCATCATTCTTCATTACTCTGTTAGTCTCAACGATGTCACCAATATACTTAGCACCTCTACCAACGTTACCAGTAAATTTCTTTGCTCTGTTGAGTATCAAAGTAGGCATGTATTCCACGCCGGCATTGACCATCACATCGCCAAGTAATGATCTCAATACAGAACCTTCTGGCTTGTACTTCTCATTGGAATACTTATGATAGGCATCACGACCACCTCTAACTGCTGGACCAACGAACGATCCTGCACCAGGAAATGCGTCACCAACAGCACCAGTAAATCCAAGGATCTGGTCTCTCAATTCTGACTGACCTTCAGAAGAGTAAGGATTGAACTGTGAACCGCCAAGCACAGAAGTAGTCGGATCATCAATGTAACGCTGCTTAGAGTAATCAGAAGTCAACAGATTCTTAATGAATCCTAGATTCTTTACTTCATCAGCACGCTTTGCTCTCTGATAGTCATATTCTCTTTGCTTGAGTTCATCTTCCTTATAGTTATTTGTCTTTGCGAACCATTGCTTTACATCATCTGCAGAAATGTCAGGATTCTTATTCGTAAATGAGTACAGTCTTGCTTCTGACGGTTCCTTGCCTTCCATGTCCTTATAGAAATTCGCAAGGCGAGTATTACGGTCACCAATGAAATCTGCAATGTTCTTGTAATTGTCAGTGAAATCAGAATAGCCTTCCAATCTGCCAGCGTTATCTACTAGCCATTTCTCCTTATCAGATGCAGCAATGAACTGACCAAGAAGATCCTGGTCAATCACGCCTAACTGATTAGCAATTCTTGTTAGCTGTTCATCACTCATTTCTTCTCCTTACGAACAAGATAAGGTACTTTGTCTTTGAACTTAAGATCATACTTTGTAATGTCATACTTACCAGTATTCTTGTAGACGGTATTAGCCTCTTTAAGTTCCTTTGCTGCCTGCAACTTTCTAGCCTCAGCATCAGCGGCTTTCTGTTCCTTAGTCTTACCACGGTTAAGCATCTTCTGCTTGTACTGTTCTTGCGTAGCAGGATCGGCAATCTGACCAATCAATGCATTAGCCTTAGCAGCAGATTCATTTGTATGTTCGCCTTTAAGGATTTCTTCAATGTTGGCAGTCAATTCCTGATTGGTAAATGTTGGTTGCTGTTCTGGAATTACTTCAGCAGATTGAGCAGCAGGAACGTCAGCAGACTGGGCAACAGCTGGCAACTGTCTGCCAACTCTCTGTTCTGCATATTCTCGATTAGCCTTAGCACGATTGAAGTTAGCAAGAAGTACAGGATTATGTGGATCTTTCTGCAATGCTGTCTCTGCTGCAAAGAAATCAGCATCTGCAAGTCGCAAATTCTTCTGAAGTTCGTCCTTCTTGTATTCTTCTTCGGCAAGCTTCTGTGCTCTAGCAAGTTCCTGAGCATTCTCCATCTGCTTCTTCTGCATTGCTGTCTGAGCAATTACATCATAACCACTTCTATCTCCAGTAAGAATGTAATTCAAAGTAGCCATGTCAAAGCGTGGATCTGCCTTGAGATCTTGTAGACCAAGGGCAATATCATATTCATTCATCATTTGTATGTACCTCTCACTACAGCATACGGACCGAACATTCCTATTCCTTGCATTGCCTTAACATACTTGAGATATTCTTCTGCATCTGCTTCGTCATTCACTGGCGTACTATATGTATATCCAGGAATCTGTGCATATTCTGCACCTTCAGGCATCTCGATTGCTTCTTCGTAATCATATGAAGGTTCTTTCATCTGATTGTAGGCAACAAGACCACGAGCAAATGCACCAGACAAGTCCTTCATAGTATTGCCCCAAAGTTCGCCTTGCTGCTTCTGATAGTTAGAACGGATCTGTCCGCCACGTTCTGCATTCTGAATCATAGCCTGAATAGCAGAACCGTAATTTATTCTATTTCCATCGTAAATTGACATCATTTCCTCCCTTAGTAAAGGCCAGCCATGCCCATAGAATATTGCGTCTGAGCGTTCAAGCGATCTTGCTGAGCCTTCATTACGTCACTCATCTGAGCATCTTGATTAGCAAAGTAATCCTGAGCAAGGTTGCCTTGAAGTCCCATCTTATATTCTGTACCTTGACGAATGGCATTAAGTCTGTTCTGAGCATTACGGAGAGCGTCTTGATACTGAGTATAGGCAAATTGTCTATCCTGAGTATAGTCACTCATTGCTGTTCTGTACAGTTCATCAGACTTCTCACTAACTCCCTTTGCTATGTTAAGAGCAGCGCCAGTACCTCTGCCAAGTCCAGCGCCAGCAGCACTATGCTGGATCTGATTAGCAGTGTCGCCAATGATTCTGCTGTAATAGGGATTAATGAAGTCTTCTTTCGTCTTGTCATAGTTAAATCCTGGGTCAGTTGCTGCATAATCTTCAGGATTGTATTCAGCAAGAGCCTGCTTATATTCATTTACGTCATTCTGAGTACCAAGGCTGCCACGGTTAGCATAGTAATTCTCAATGTCGGAAATCACTTTGCTATATTCATTATCCGTGATCTGTCCTTGTCTCTTCAATTCAGCAGCGGCTTCCTTTCTTGCTTGGAGTTCTGCTTTCTGAGCCTCACCTTGCTTGTATGAGGAATAGATTGCTCCACCAAGTGAACCAGCTGCTGCAATACCTGCTGCTATCAAAGGAATCATCGTATTCTCCTTCTTTAATTCATAAATAGGTGTGTCAATTCCACTTCTGAAGGACAAGCACGCCAAAGGCAGTAACGCCTTTATCCAGCTTTGCATTCAGGATGGAATTCTTTACTTCAATGATAGTGCCATCTGAGCATGTAAGGAATCCATCATACACAGAAGGCAATTTCTCATTCTGATACACTGCACCAGAATATAGATTCACGAATAGGAGGTTCTTGACAACGGTGAACGAGCCTTTCTTGTCACCGTATTGCCCATACTGACCTTTAAGTGCCTCTATATTCTGGTTAGATTCGTCATAACGAATAACTTTAATGTCCATATCATTCCCTCTACATCAATGAGCAAGGTGACCATTTAATCTGAAGATTCTCAATAGCCAAAGGCACATTCTCAGTAGTTGATACTTCCAAAGTAAAGTATCTTCCCATACCGCAACCGAACAGTGTAGTATCATATTCGTACTGACCAATCTTTCCAAGGTATTCATCCTCGAAGTCACTGAACGTAGCGCCATCCCATGAATATCTGAATGATACTCTAGGATTCAACTCCAAGTCGTCATACTGGTCATTGAATGAATGCTGACCGTTATTGCATATCAGTCTGAGCATATCAATGTAGAATGGTTGGTCATTAGAAGTCAATACAGAACCGCGTCTCATCTTGTAAATGCATGTACCGTCATGTTCTGTATAGCAATTATCGTCCATATAGCAAAGAGCGTCTTTCGTACCAACATACTGTCTGCCATAAGCAAATGTAACGTGATTGTACTTCCAGTAAGTCAGGTAGTTCTTGCTGTCATACGATGCTCTGTAGTGCCATGCGTCTTCATTAATGTCATAGACAAATGTCTTCTGACTGTCTTCAAATGTAATGCTGTAGAATACGTGCTGATGTTCTTGCCAGATTGAACTGTAGGCGTTATCCAGATTCTTCAACTGAGTAATCTCACGTTCAATGTCCTGAGTTGATACTCGCTTGATAGTAGTGTCAGATATCATGAAGATACCGTTATCGCCAATATCAGAAGATCCCAACCAGAGTACAGAATTACCTAGCATAGCAAGTGAGTTTGGTGCTTTGATACCGATGTTACCTGCTGCGTTATCAGGTGAGGAGAACGGATTGTTCTTGTCATCATTATATGAGAATACTTGCCATGAACGTTCGCCAAATGTATAGAGCTTTGAACCGTTAGAGCAGAGGGCAATCGTATTATCAGGACACCATTCTGAGTAAGTAACGAATCCATACTTTGCATATTCTACTGTACCAATACGGAATACGTCATACTTCTCAGGCGTATCATCAGCAGTACCATCAATGAATTCTTGGTATGTTGGGTTGCTCAACTCACCGCTCTTATACTGTTCTTTCTGTTCATCTGTCAAGTTCATCCACCAGTTAATGAACTGTTCACGCTTAAGATAGAATGCTGGATCCTCTGAATCTTCAATTTCAAATGGATACTGATATGAAGTATAGAATGCATCTGTACCAGCGTCATTGACAATCAAGTAACCGTACAAGTAAGCAACATGAGTCGGATGAATCAATGTATTGGAATTTACTCTGTTAGGCAATGCGATAGTTCTGAAGTCCATTTGCTGGTCACCAACAGAAAGACCGGTATTGACTGCATATACATTTGAACCATCAACGATTACCAAATGTGGGTGAGCACTGCCATATCCACCAGTTTCTGTCATGTGACATTCTGTACCTACGGATGGAATTTCTGCAATGCGATGCACTCTATGTTCTTCTGTAATCAAGTAAAGGCTGTTGTCATACACAGCATAGAGAACTGGCTTATTATCCAATCCTCTTGATACTCGGTACATACCACGACACTTACCAGAGATGTCTGCTGCCTTTACTTCGCCTTGGACTGTTCTCATTACCATAGAACAAGAATGTTCATTGGCGTTCTGACGTTCAAGGAACATGTTCACCGATTCTCCAAGTCCGATCTTCACTATGTTGCTCTTCGTAATAGAACCAGCAATGTTCTCAACAAGTCTGCATTGAGATGCCATTTGTCCTCCTTAAAGATAAGTACCTGCTTGAAGTTCTGCTTGAGTCAATCGGTGACCATAACCGAAGTAATCTGAACGAGCAATCAATCTGTCTTCAGCCTTAGGCGTACGGACATTGTCTACCAATACTCTTACTTCATTCTCCAATCTGCTCATTTGAGCGTCATCCAATCTAGGGAACTGCAATGCAAGCTTATGAGCAAGGGCAACAATAAGCAATTCTACATAATTGTCAGGAATGAACAGTTCTGTATCAAGGTCAAAGTCAATACCTTCATTGTAGTGAATCTTCAGTTCATATCCAGTCATTCTGCTGATAACCGGCTTAATCTCGATGAGCCATTCACCTTCTGACTTCTGAGTATAAGTAAATACTCTTGAACCGCTTGAGTACTTATCAAAGTCACTTGCGGGTACAAATTCCAACTTAGCATGTAGTTCTTCTGATTCTGTCTGCAGATAAATGCTGTTGATTCTTGCTACATTTACGAGATGTACGTGCTGCATCTTATCATAGTCAGGTCGTTCGCTCAATGTATCAGATTCGTCATAGATATGAATCTTCTGACTATTCTGAACTACTATGTTGTTCTGCGTCCAGGCCAGCAAATTGTCATAATTGTACTTAGAGACAATGCCTTTCAATAGACGAAATCCGCTCTCAAGTACATCGCCTTGTGGTGCTTGACGGCGTGGTACAAGGTTAATTCTGCAGCACGCTTCTTTAATCATGGTTCTTGGTGAGATAGACATGAATTCTCCTTAAATATTTCTATACTTAATAATTAGGTTCCTTGCTTTCGTTTAGCCCACCATTCTTTAACTGCTTCTGACTGCTTTCTCTTTGTTTCTTCACTAAATATTCGCCCAGCTGCTAGTTCTGACAACCGTTGCTTTGTTTCTTCTGTATGCGTATGTCCAAAGAACGGATTATCACTGCCTGTACGTTTACCTTTCTGTGATTCTGAAATTTGCTTTCTGTGTTCTTCAGATAATTTATGTCCCTTTAACTTAGATGGCTTTCCTTTCTTTGCCTCAGACATCTTCATTCTGGTCTCGTCAGAGAAAGTTCTTCCTTTAAGCAATCCTTGACGCGATTTAGACATCTTAGCACGAGTTTCATCGGATAAATGCTTACCTTTATTAGCATCTGACAACTTTACTTTAAATTCATCAGATTGAAATACTTGTCTTGAAATTTCAACCGCTTCTTCATAGTCCTTGGCTATTGCTTCAGCTGTCTCAGGCGTAATATACTTCATGCCTTTACGTGCCATCAATCTAAATGCCAATGCCATTGATTGTCTGTAACCTTTCTTTGCAAGTAGATAGTAATAGTAATGTACAAGAAAGTGATCCGCCAATGAAAGGGAAATAAGATTGTCCTTATCATTATCTACTTCTTCACCTAATGCCTTTGAGAAAGATCTAGGAAATTTATGATGCAGATTACGGTGCTTTACTACCTTCTTATCATACTTCTCATTCTTTGCGAAGATATCTAATACTCTTTGCCATAAAGGGTTGTCAGTGTCAAATACTATACTAAAGTCGTGCTGCATTCTTTAACTCCTCACATGCTTTGTGGTTCAATGCGTTCCACTGTTCTATAGTATATCTATCTTTGAAGTACTTCTCGTAAATCTTATCGGTGTTACATATAAATGGCCTGTTCTCATAGATATCGCAACGATTCTCAGCTGTTAAATGAATACAGGCACAGTCACCCCTATCCAGCTCTGGAAAGATATTTCCGATGTATCTGCAGCAGTAAGCCTTGCATCCTGTACAGTCTAACGCCATTCTATCTCCTTTACAGATAATCGTGCCATGCTAAGTACTCCTCTGCAACTTTATCCATCTCTTTCTGACTCATCTTACCAGGAATAGGATCGGTATGATTCATAGCATATACAGCAAGTGCCACAGCATCACATAAGTCAGGCGAGTGGCCCAATACTTTCTTGACATCTTCCTTTGGTACCAGTGCTTGTAGTCCTCTGCCGTTAATCGTAACAGCTTGAGCAAGCATCTCTTCCTTAACGATGTCATTTACCCAGAATCCTTGCTTTACTGCCTTTGCCAGTTCCAGGTACATCTCTGTTCTAGCATTTGGATAAGTATTGAAGTCAAATGCTTTCTGAGCAAAGTTAATGCCTGTAATGTCTAGTCCTTTATCTTTCGCTACATCGCATGGTCCTTTGGAATATCCGCCAGTACCATCAGCGAACATATTCTGAATGTTGAACTTACCATGATATGTACTGATTGCGTCAACTATCTGGAATGTATCTGCTTCACGCATCTCCTTGTAGTCAACCATTCCGCACTTGTCAACGACAACGATCTCATTGAAGTCAGCACCAAGACCAGCCGCGTCATACCCAAGAAAGTATAGGCCAGAATTGTCGTCTCGCTTGAATGTAGGGAACTCACTTCGGAATATGATCTGAGAAGCAATATCTGTGTCAAAGATCTCACCAAGTACTTGCTGTCTGTAAATGTTCGTTCCTTCGCCGTAACGATCCTTTAACTTCTGTAGGAATTGCGGACCGACCAAGTCAACACTATCCAATACAGTAGCATGTACAACATTATTTGGATACTTCTTACACAATTTGCTGAACCAGTTCTCGACTCTACCAAGCACAGAAGGTGATGAGATAAGTCTGACCATTGGCTTGTATTTAGAACCACGCATACGGTCACAACAGTAGTTGTATATATCTTCGTTACAATAGGCTGCCTCGTCGATTGCTAGCAATGCAACTTCTGACATACCAAGCACTGCATTAGGGTTCTCAGCACTGAATCCATACAGCACAGAACCATTGCTGAACTTAATCTCTTTACCTCTATCCTTTACATAAGGATTGATACCAAGATATGAACAGAACGCAACGATCTCAGGCACAAGTACTTTCTCTAATGCACCAAATGACTGTGCTACGATAAGTCCTTTAATTCCTGGCTTATCAATGCATTGATGCACGATCCATATAGCAAGCGAACAGGTCTTACCGCAACCAACGCCAGTACATGCGATAGCAAGATCATCATTGTACCTATTAAAGATGAAGTCATTCTGCCATCTGGCAATTACTGGGTGGCCTTTATCTTCCCAAAGTCTGTAATTCATTAAATCACCTGATATGATAAGTTAATTGTCTTGCCTTCTTTATCAGATACAGTTGCAGTTACTTTACCTTTGTCTTCAGACCAATGATCCTTATCACGTCTGGAGAGAATACTCAATAGAGTACTTGCTGACTTTGCAGAACGTTCATCAACGAGTGACTTGGTTAGTGCATTTCGTACCAAAGCAGTTGTGTCATTATAGAGATCTTCCCATACACTCGGAATGTATGGTTCAATGACTGTTCCAACTGGTGAATTAAGACGGCAAATTCTATACCATTCTTCAGCATTAGAAGTTGAAATGACTCCCAATGATACTTCTCTCAACTTACGGCAGTCTCTATTAAGTACTGCACCATTCTTACTTTGGATCTCTTTCTCATCAGCGAACAGTTCAACGCCACCTTTGAGCAGATCCTTTGTCCATTCTAACAACGTCATACATCAACTCCTGAACGAATCTTAATCAATTTCGTTACAGTATCAAGGTCACGAACAAGAATGCTGAGCAATACCTTGACTTCAGCGAAATCCTGATGCAATGAACTGTCTTTGTAGTCAATCTTCTGTGTAACTTTCTTCATATTTACTCCTTCTATATGTAAATAAGTAGATATATCACAGACCATCAGTAGTTGAGATTACCTTACCAGTCTCTTTGTCATAGCATTTCGTGTTAGCAGATATGAGCCGTGCGCCTTTATTCTGTTCGTAAATGCACCAGATAGTCCAAAGTCGTTCTGCAATCAAGTCAGACATCTTATCTTTCCCGGGAATCTCTGCTATCTCCAAGACAGATTCTAGCCAATTTACATACATTTCAAAGAATGGAACGGAAATTACACAGATATTGTGAGGAAATATCACTTTATGCGTGTTGAACCATCTTGTAACTGACTGCATTTCAGGATACTTTGCCAGCATAGACTGTTCTACTTTCAGCAACAGATCCTTCTGTTCTGGGTAACAGGTATTCCATTGGTCAGCCATGTTCTCTTCAGAATGATGCAACGCATGTATGATTAGATTTGCTGGGTACGCAACACCAGGATTTAACTTATACATGAGATGACGCCTAGCCTGCATAATCTCAATTACATCATACTTGTGTTGCTTAGCGAATGTCAGTACATCTCTGAACTTGGCAATCATACCAATCTCAGGCTTGTCATTAAAGAACGTAATCGCATCATTAGGATAGCGAACGTCATTTCTATGTATCAGAAATTTATGGATGTTCATAGGTAACGTGGTAACTAGGTGTCATTTGGTCAGTGTATGCTTGTGGTGCTCCCTGTGTAGGTGGATATTCCTTCCAAGTACCAAAGGGCTGCTGTTGCTGTTCTAGGTATAAGATTCTGCTTTCTAACTCAGCGAGCTTTGTGGTCAATTCTGTATCAGTCATGCTGATTACTCCTTTCTCAGTATTTATATGCCCACTCTGTTCCTCGTGTTCCTTCTCTGTTCCTTTGACTGAGGAACACAAATTTGGGCTAAATTGACGTAATTTGATGTAATTTCACTAATTTATTGTCAGAAATTGTCTCTGTTCCTCTGTTCCTCAGTTATTCCTATTGCTAACTTAAGTAGTCCATAAATTATTTGACCAGTTAAATTAGACTGATGAAACCGAAGTTAGGAAATAGGAGGAACAGAGGAACAGAGTCAGAAATTGTCACTAAACTGCATAAATTGATGCAAATTACGTCAAATTTGACGATTTACCTGTTCCTGGGTCCGAGGAACACACGAGGAACAGGAGGAACAAGAGGAACAAATTTGACCTTTATTTAGTACTGACCCTGAGAAAGAATTAACTTTGCGAGCCCAACGAACGGCGAACTAATTGTTAAATTTATTTCGTTAATTGAACAAATTAGCAGTATTTATGAAGTTTGCAGAAATGTAAAGTTATAAATATTACACGAGATCCTGGAAATACACGTTAAGTTTACATTTACGCAGTGACTGTCTCTACTAGGATCTCCGACAGCTCACTGCATTTCTTTATTTGGGAGAATCCGATGGCTATTGATTTAAGCCAATTTGACAATACAAAGAATGGTACTATTGAAGTACTTCCTATCGAGACCACTCAATCAAATTTCGAAGAAGGTCCGAACAAAGCAAGTCTATCACTTAAGACTGATAAATTCCGAGACACTACCAAGCTGAATGAAATTGATAAGAAGATTCAGCAATACTTTCTGTTCAGTAAAGATGACAAGGATAATTCCGTATTCCTTCGTAATCCTGAGACAAATATTATCTGGAAGATTGAACAGACTGCTATTGGTAAGTTAAATGACCTTTGGTTGCAGTCAAATCTACCACATCTTGTACCAAATCTCATCAAGTTGATTAAGTCTCACATGTTCTATGGTGATGACTATATGACTTACTCAACAAATGAACAGCTCGGAACTTTACTAAATGCTAAGACATTGAATGAAATGCATAAGGAATTGAAGGCGTTCTTTCCGATTATTCTTCGTAAGCAAGCAGATAGAGTTGGTGCTTATGGCAGAAATTTCTCGGTAGTAACTGAGGACAAGATCAAGCATGATGTATGCGAAGATGGTAAGATTGTTCTCTCAGCAAATGGCAAATTGATTGACATCTATGAAGCACTTACAGATAATATCTTTGCTTTGAAGGATTCTTCTAACACTGTTGACACAACAGACATTAAGCCATACTCACTGTCTAAGGAAGACTATTCGTTCCATAAGTTGAACAGCATTGAGATGGTCAAGCCAGAAAGCGTATCATACATTACTCAATGGCTCCGTAACAGATTGACTGAAGATGAAATTGATGTACTTAAGGCATGGATCTATGGCGTATTTGATGACAAGAACAAAGGTCGTCAGATCATGTATCTTTATGACCCACATGGACACAGTGGTAAATCAACATTCTTGAATGCAGTATTTACTCCGTTGATTCGTCAAGATCTTGTCTATTCTATCACAAAGACAGATAACTCAATTGGTGGACGATTTGATGCTTATTCATACTATGATAAGCGATTGATGATCTGGGGTGACTGTAAGAACGCTAACTTCATCAAGACATCAACTCTTCACTCTCTTACTGGTTCTGATACAATCTCGGTTGAAGGTAAAGGATTGAGATCATTCAACTATAGACCGAACATCAAGATTATCATTGGTTCAAATATTGCTCCTAACATTGATACTTCTGCATTGCATGAAATCTCTCGTATCATACTTCTTAAGTGGAAGATGAACGATCAAGCTAAGGCAGAAATTACTACTAAGGACGAGAACGGCAACATCAAGAAGTTCAGTAACGGTACTGCAATCGTTCACGGTGACTCTACTCTTGAAGAACGATTGAGAAAGTCACTTCCAGAATTCTTGTATGAATGTAAGATCGCTTATGACAAGCTCTGCAAAGATGGCGCCACTGTTGATGCATCTAACATTGCTCAGAACACTATGGATATTGCTACTGACGATGAGACCTTCTATGATGACTTCTTTGATAGTTACTTTGTTAAGTCAGAAAGCGCATCGGACTTCGTATCTATTGAAGAAATTACTGCTAGCTGGGTTCAGTTCATTGATACGCCTGAACGAAAGGCAATCATCAATTCTCTTGGTATCAGCACAAGAATCAACGATGTTATTACTCACTTCACAAAGCAAGGCATGACAAAGAGTAAAGCGAGAGGACTTGTTGAGTCCAATCCTTCAAAGCAGAAACCTGTACTTAGATACATTCGTTCTTTGGCAGCACAGAATAACGAACGACTTGAGGATTTACATACAGCCGGTAATCACGAAGAAATCAATGATAATGATATGTCTTGGAGCGAGGAGGAATAATGGACTTAACAAACTTTCTTAAACCGATTAGTTCGTTCCACCCAGATTTGCCAACTAACTACAGATTTACGGGAACATCGCTAATTCATTCTATCGTAGTTGACAAGAGAACAACAAAGAACGGCGTAGAACTTTGGTTCGTCATTGAACATTTCTTGAATGAATACCGTGCTGTTGAGAGATGGTCACCAAAGTATTACAGCGGCGAGAATCAAATGCGTCTTTGCAGCATTCTTGCTAATGTGATTAAGGACAACGGTGGAGATCTGAATAACATTGATGTAAAGGATGAATCTAAGCCTGTCATCTATCTTATCGCAGAACTGGCAAAGATGATTGATGAAGGCAAAGAAATTAAAGTACCAATGCTAATTGAACCTGATGGACATTTCCGCAAGTTCATCTATTACCCTGAAGGAGTTACAAATGAACGATAAGAAATTTCTATTCAACTTCTCGAGAATGAACCTTACTGATAAGATTGCCACATACAACCAATACGAGAAGTACATGACACTTTCAATGAAGCATGTACTTCAGCGTATGATAGGACTTGAGACATTATACAGGAGAAACGAACAATGATCATCATTCTAAATTTGCGAAAGACAATCAACTGGTGCATAAAGACACATAACGATACTATGCTACGTGAAGTAATACTACAGGCACGCCGTGACGGATATCTCGAACGTGACATTGACGACTGTGTGAACGCTGCGCTTCAGCAAATGCATCGCAAGTAAACAAGAGAATAAATTTCTGTTGCGAATATTGCCAAAGTATAAATAATTTGTTATATTGTTATCGTTGGTAATTGAACGGGTGGTTACCTCAACGCTTAAATCATTTAACCCGACCAAAGGAATAAAGAATATGCCAATTAAGACAACATTTGATGAAATCATGACTAACGCCGAACAGTTCGGAGTATCTAAACCAAAGCTTGCTGAATATGAAGGTCTTGCTAAGGTTGTTAAGTTAGAGAAGCACAAGGGACAAAGTGGTAAGACTTCTATCAAGGTTACCCTCTCTGCAAATAGCTTGCTCACGTCAGTATTCCTCCCAACTGGTGATTACCTCAAGGATACAGTTCAGAAGTTGTTCTATCTCGCACTTAAGGGTGGAATGACAAATGAAGACTTGAAGAAGTTGACAAAGAAGATTTCAGAAGATGAAGATACCAATTCTGATGAAGAATTCGCAACAGAACTTGCTAACAAATTGTCTCGCAAGTTTGAGAATGGTACATTGAATTGGAATGTCTGGCTCGAACGTAAGAAAGAGAAGCCAGAAGATAAATTCTGCAATAACCGTGTCAAGTGGGACGGTGTTGCTCCTGAAGAGAATTAACCATTGCTAAATAACAGTGAGTGGATTAGGAATTTGCCATTTTCTCCTGGTCCACTCACTTCCACGAATTTGATAGTTGGGTAGTTGGTTTCTAGTTTCTATTTCCTTTATAAAGTTTCTCCAACTATCCAACCATCTAATTCGCATAATTACAATCTCCTGAGGTTCAGCCTGCGGCCGGCGATAACATCAATGGCCGCATTTCTTAACTTTAACAAGAGGTACATACTATGAGCAGAAAGAACAATCTTAATACAGAAATTGTTGACTATACATCTGTTGAGGAATTTCTAGATGAATTTACAGGCGATGATCCGATCCCACCTTGCTATTCTGTCTCACTTAAGGCAGTAAGGCATAAGTTCGGCGCTACAAAGCGATACACTAAGCAAAGTATCATAGATGCCGTGCAGACATACTATTCTGAGAAAGGCTGGAACCCCGCTGCTATTCGTAACATGAGAATGGCAATCTCTAACTGTTCTCGAGACAATAGTGGACGAGTAAGACACGGAACATTTAGTCCATCAGCAGAACACCGTGCTGCTATTAGTAGAGCAATGAAAGGTCGTCATTGGAAAGTTATAGATGGAAAGAGGGTGTATGATGGCCGTAAAGATTAAAGGATTTGATATTGCTGAAGGTCGAGAATTTAAGTTCTTCTTCATCGTAGATCCTGATTCCGGCGATTTCAGACAGTTAGCACGAGAACGTGTAAATATGAATGAGCCAGATCCTGACATTAATGAACTACGCTTCAGAACAGGAATTACAGACATCTATGGTATCGTTGACATGGGGAGTTGGAATAACTATTGGGACAATAGACATCAACTCATAGAACTGAATAAAGAATTAGCAAAGGATCCTGCTGTACTGAAGAGTATTGCTGACTATGAGAAAGATCAGAAAGCTTTCCAAATCTGGCAGGCAGCGCAGAAATGGTCCTTAAATTAGGCAAATTACGTCAGTTTATTACACTATTTGTGTAATATTCGTCTTAGAATCCTTTATTTCCCACGTACTGTATAATTGTCAAGTATATCAGCAAATGACGATAGAAAGTGTAATATTACTGAAATAATTCAGCAATTTGGGGTTGCCAACTACTGCGAAAGTTGTTAAATTTATTACGTAACAAATCAATAAGGAACTAACAATGAAGAAACTTCTTATCGCCATTCTCGCCGTCGCTGCTCTCACCCACGCAAATCAATGCGAAGACATCGCTGAACAGCGAATTGATGATCTGAAGAACTGCAAATTTACCTATAATGACGATAACCGTGTTGATTTCTACTGTAGCAATGGAAAGGTAGCATTAATTCATAAGAATGATAGTACAAGAGTTATAGGCGTTATTAACCAGTTAAATATGAATGAATCCGAGATAATAGTTGTCGGACGTAGTGGTTGCTTTATTTCAGCTGAGGACAAGTACGGCGTACGTGAGACTAAGTTTGAATCTATTGATGTTGAACCTAATTCAACATTAAATCTTTGGGGCTACTTCAAGCGCCATTTAGTGAGGTAATCTATGGGCAGAGGCGGATGGACATTAACTACTGAACAGAAAGAGGCTATCTCTGTCTTCATGAAAGGCATAAAGAGAGCACCTCCAACTTTCACACCTGAATCTAAGGCAGAGAAAGCAAGAAAGATTTCTGAAGCTAACAAGAAGCACTTCGCAAATATGACTCCAGAAGAACGTGAAGCATTTCGTGCTAAGAGGCGTCATCCGTATAAGATGACGAAAGAAGGCAGTCAGAAATTAGCTGTCTCTATCAATGAACGTAGAGCAGCAGGTAAATTGAATACTAACAATACTAACAATAGTAACAACACAACACAAAGAACACAGGAGACCAACTCTATGATGACAACAACTAACGAAGTATCCGCTTACATTGACCAGCTTAAGGCAAAGGCTCGTCTATTTGCAGCAACATTTGAGAAGCAACCGATTGAGAATCTTGTAAAGATTGACGCATTCCTCAGTATGATGCTCCCTGGAAATACCGCAGCAACAGCAAATGACGTTACTGCAGAAACTGTTCCGACAAAGCGTAAGTCTCGCCGCGGTGGAGGACTCACAAAGTATAAGGAACCGTTCGCTGCATACAAGTCTAATGGCGGTAAGTTGAAGTGGCATGAATGGTTGAAGTTCGCAAAGACTGGCGTATTCCCGTCTCCGATTGATCCTATGCCGCAGAGTCAGCAAGTAAATGTAAATCCATCTGAACTTATTTAAGGAGAACTAAGAATGAAAGAAAGGTAAGGTAATCAAATGCGAAGAATATCATACGAAGAAGCTAAAGAAATGGTGAAATATTCTAATGAACAAGCGCTAGAATGTGTAAAGTTAGATCTTAATGGTCTAATTGAAATAGAAGATGTAAATGAACTTGCATCAGCTATCAGAGAACGAATCATTAGAAATGCATATTGTGGTGACCGTGACTTTCTTTACCGCATTGAAGATGTAAACACCATAAAGCCTTCTGAAATTTCAGAAAGAGGACACTACTGGCTTGCCAGATTAGAAGAACGCATTGCAGATGTAATCTCTGGGAAAGCTAAGAAAGAATGGGATGAGCGGGAGAAAGATAACCACGCAGTTGACATAAGATTAGCAGCTAAAGAATATAAAGTCTAATAGATTTCACTTCAAATTAAGAAGACCCCTGTTGAGGATTGTGCCTCTCAGGGGTCTTTCTCGTATCTAATCTATAGTTACATATTCGGCAATACCGAAATCATCATTCTTTCTGCCATAGTGAAGTCCAGCAAGATGCTCAACTGCCCACTTGGCAACAGATGCCTTTCTCGGTGAGATTCCTGCTTTCATGAGCCCTTGATAGAACAACTCATCAGCAAGATTCTTACTCAATTTCTCACTGCCGTACGCACCGTCATGGCAGATTCCCGCAATATTGTAGAGCGGATTCTCATCATTCCAATCAGGCAAGTACCAACGGAAGATCTTAGGAACAGATAGACCATCAGTCATCGCTCCCTTGTCTACGGATATTCTGTGTACTTCATCAAAGAACGTAAAGTCAATCCATACTTTGTTCTTCAGGACATACAGTCCATTTACTTTCTCATAATTGCATGTATTAGACCAATTTAATATATGCACATCTGGCATAAATCCTCCTTCAATAGTGCCTCTAACGCTTTCTTACTGTTGAGCAATTTGGCATTCCCTGCAGAATCTACTTGGAAAGTATCACCAACGAGAATACATCCTTGAGAATCTTTCAAGGTATTCCCAGCATGTATACGGAATCCTCTCTCAGGACCAACAGTAGCGCCAGTAATGAGTGGTAATTCTCTCTTAAATTTCGGTGAGTAAGTCATCTCTAATCGGTAAGTACCTGCTCTAAGAATAAGAGGATCCAACGTATAACATTGGAACCTCTCATTGACATACAGCTTACCAAGATTTGGAAATTCCTTGCTATGCTGTATAAGTATCATTTACGCTCCTTCAATGATTCCCTCATTATATCATTCTGTTCCTTGAGCGCGACAGACAGATGCTCTACACTAAGATTCAACTTGACGAGTTCTCTATTCACGATAGCAAGCTGCTTATCTATTGAATCTAACTTATCTCTGTGTAGATCTACGACTCCCTGAAGATTCGAGATCTTGAAATCATGAGTAAGCAACTTGTCATGAATCTCCAGTGAGTCTTTGTCACGAGTTGCCTTTGTCTGTTCACGATCTTTCTCAATTCTACCGAAGCGGAACCATAAGTAAAGACCACCAAGACAGAGTACTACTATTGGCAATGTAGACGGTGACAATGCACCAACGATTTGAGTAACTATTCCTTCCATGATTAGTCCTCCTCATAGATGAACGTCATGCTGATGTTATGAATGCCATAGCCAGATGAGTAACCACCTTTGATACCAACGTATTTCATATCAAATCCTTCTCGGTTGTTGACCTTATTGAACATGAATGAGACAGTGTTGTTATACTGTCCTTGGGGATTCGTTGCAGAAGTATCTAAGGCAAGTAAGAACGAAACGTTGTGGTTCTGACCACTGTCATACGGAGTTGATGTGCTGTTATATCCTTGGTAAAGTGACGCATTCAGTGGAAGTACTGAAAGAGTAGTACGATCCGTTGAAGGATTGCATTCAAAGGAACCAATGATCTTGGTAGGATACTTACCGTTATGCACTGGACATTCTATCTGCCTGATGAGCTTGTCGTTCCCAGTGTCATTAGACATATCCCAATGCTTTGTCTCCATGAATACATCCTTAGGTGGTACTGGAGGATCGTCCCACATTACTTTCTGATTCTCCTTATTGATACGAAGTACCTTACCATAGTCAGACGCATTGAAGTTAGGAGCAACGTAGAACTTCTTACTTGCATCGTCATTCTGCAGTCTTGTTCCAGTATCAGAAGATACGATAGAAAGAGGCGAACGATCTACTGTTGGAGTAGGCTGACCTTGAGAATACTGTACCCAAGATACTTTACCATCGCCCGCACCAATGTTATTTCGCATTACTGATTTCTCTTCATCAGTAAATCCGCCCTGTTCAGGATTTGATTGATCTATATTAGAACAAAGCTTATTCATCTTCATGTGACATCTCCTTATATACACGGACTCTCTTTCCATTTACTTTAATGTAATGACAACCCATCATTACAGCGCTAATCTTTGATTTAGTATTGTCTGAAAGCTTTCTACCAGTTAGTGCTTTACTAATCTTCAATTTACATTCATCTAACATTGGACGAGAATTAGCGGTTCGTATTCTAGCTAAAGTCTCCTCAGAATAAATGCCGTGCTTTCCTTTATTCCAAGCAACTCTACCTTTCTGAGATTCTGAAATGTGCTTTCTTGCTTCTTCAGATAAATGATATCCTCTACGTTGAGACTTTCTATGTCTTGCACTGTAACTCATCTTTGCTCTAGATTCATCTGAATGCTTAAGACCAAGCACAGAACCATTAGTAACACGTGTGTAAGCAAAGATGTATCTTCTTCGCAAATCTTCATCATTGGTGCATAAAGTCATTAATTTATGAACTTTACAATGATCTTCATACGTTAATAGCACAAGATTATCATCGCTGTTATCTACTGGAAGATTGTTCTTCTTGAACCAGCATTTCGGAATGATATGATGATTATGACCTTTATCTGGAGGATTTAGTCGAGCAGCATTGATTACATTCATCATAGCAACAAAGTGTTGGTTGTAAGTGAAGCCACCTTGCTCAGGATTTGATTGGTCAATGTTGACACATACTTTATTCATTTGCATATTCATTTCTCCTTATACTGACAGTGCCTGTTCCATAGTGAAGCACTGCCAAATTTCGCCTGACACGTTGCAAGTTGCTTGATAAGCAGTAGATACATTAAGTAAAGCAGCGTTCCAAGGCGTGTATCTGCTTGCACTCTTAGTCATTGTACCTTCGGCTATGCGTGTACTTCTGTTATAGAAATAGACTTTGGAATTAGTAAAGTCAAATATGATACGATCTATAATATGCCAGTTAGAAAGTGTTATTTGCTTAGAGCTTACAGTTCCATCATATGCAATTAGATCATTAACCCACATATTTACGCAGTCTATGATTTGCGGGTCTCTTGATGTATAGTCAATTTCCACCCATCCATCATTCTGTCCGGCTGACAATCTGATTGCGCCATTCATTTCAGTACAAGCTACCTTTAATACAGCATAGTCGGTAACAGGAACGTCCGTTAATGGGAATACATACTGATATGTAGGCTGGTTCACACGTTTCGGAATAGTTATTTGCTGCAACGGATATTCAGCAATCTTGACTGGTGTTGGAATTATCTTCAGCCAGTCACCACCAACAGTAACAATGTCATTTCCAAATTTAATCATTTCATTTCTCCTTACTATCTATTGACTTTAAGAATGAATCCTGTATAGTTCGTTGGTTGAAGCAATTTGCCATTGACGGAAATCAGGCAGGTACCCAATGATGGTTCAACTTTATTCAATACTTCAATACGCGTAGTCGCAGATGCACTAGTTCCATTCGTATTGTCATGTACAGTAACAGTTGCTGTAAATGTACAAGAACCATCATGCACAAGTCGTTCATAGTCAAGCAAAGTCTCATTCTTTACGCAGATTTCCGGATATTGTCCATTTGTACAGTAGAATATGTCACTAAGATTGTATCCTAATTTACCTAGAATGGAATCGCCTAATGACCCAGAAATAGTAGTCGTGATATTGTGTGAGTATGATTCGGCTGTAACTTTAAATGAACCAATGTTCGTTCCGGCTGGTGAGTTCTCATACACAGTATATATGTTGACTAAATGCTTTATGACTGGCGCTTCGCCAACATCGGAAATGTTAATTGTCTGATTTGCTTCGCGATACTGTCCGTACTGGTCAGTTACTCTAGCCTTAATGATCCATGTAGGCTTAGTCTCATAGTTAAGTTGAGAACCATTGTCAACGATTAGCACATCACCGCTAACAGTAAATGGCGAACCAGATGTTACGATACTTGCAGTAACTGGCTGAGCTGCTGCATAATCCAATGCACCAACTTCTGTTCCATGAGGCCAAGGTGAACCATCTGACTGACACTCAGGAAATGAGAAAGTATGAGTGTACATACTTGGTCCAAGCACTGTAACTTGGAATAATTGCTTACCGACGCCTGCGGGATATGTAAGCACGCCATTGACAATACGATCTTCGTAATGATACTCAAGATTCTGACTATAGTCTGCTGTCGGCGGAAGAGACGATTTCCAATCCAGAATTGAACCGAAAGCAATGTCCCCTACAACTACTGGATATCTTCTACCGCCGTAATTATAGTAAAGAGTACCAGCATTTGAAGGTAACGCATCAATAGTGATAGTCATGCCGCTGTATGGCATCAAAGTATTTACATTTAGACCATAGTAAGTATTATCATAATTGAACTTGCTGAATCTAATAACAGAAGAACGATATGTCTGAGGATAGACAGGCACTGTAAATGTCTGCCCTGCAACATCATATGTTGAACCATGGTAAGTAACTGATACACCAAGTCTTCGAGGAATAGGATTCCCGTTCCGGTCAAATTCTGTTGACTCATTCATATAGTCATCAGGTTCAAATGTCAAGTTGCTGTCAAGTCTGACTGTATCACCGACAGATACTGGACTGTCATTGTACAGTAAAGTACCACCAGTAGGAATTTCTGTTACAGTAAGATTCTGTCTAACTTCCATTGGATACATTGAAGACGCCGCTAATTCATTTGCTGCATCAGGTTCCAAGTTAGTGAACATAGGAATGTTCATCTTCAACAAAGTTCCTTCTGCAGTCTGATTAGAACCGTATGTAATCTGAAATGGAGCTGCTATGCTTACATCACTTGAGATAGTGTCACTAGCCTCAATGAAGCAAGCATGATTGTCCAATTGTGCCTTAGTGTAGGTTCTCATTGAACCCATCAGATTCGTTCTTACAGAAATGATCTCAGCTGAACCAATGGCTCCAATTCTGAAGTCTTCACTGGTAAGCAACTTAGTAATGCTAGGAACCACCATTACTATGGCTTGATATTCTGTCATAAATTCTTTCTCCTTTCTTTCTATGCTGCAGCTAATGCCTCTTCAAAGGTCTCGCATTCAAATATCTTCATCTGTCCTATACTTACTGAACCGCCAGAACCAGCACCAATCTCACCAGAGAAATTCAGTGGGTTGAAGACTGTGTAATTTCCGTTCAGTATGTTGTCGCCGTTAATGTAACAGTTAATCGTTGCGGAATTTAGAGTAAAGATCAACTTATAGACATTGTCTGCAGATGCACTGTAGTTAGGCGCATAGTATACATTACCGGTAACTGCACCTTGTGAACCAGTAGACGGATTAGTGATTCCGTTCCAAGAAGATGCAGATGAACGGAAGATTGATGCATTGGCATATCCACCATAGTTCCTTGCGTTACCTAACCAAATGATCTTTGATGTATCCGCGGCAGATTTCAATGCAACATACGCATCAGCGTTACCTGTACTTGTTGATAAGTGGAATGTAATAGCAATGTAGTTCTTTGAACTTGAAAGTTGTCCAGTCGCGAACAAATTGGAACCTGAAGTATAGGTATTGTCATCTTCATAAATGACACTATACAGAGGTTCTTTATGTCCGCAGCCCCAGACATTTCCAAATTTCATCACCTTTCCATTGAACTTTAGCATCATTCCTCCTATACAGTAAATGTCAACCACGCATTAGCTGATGGACTTGCTGTATTGCTGTAGATTGGTGTACTTTCAATAGTATCACCTGTGTATCTATTAATAGTCACATTCCAAGTTCCTTCTGGCTGGAAGTACTCAAAGCAATGCCACATGAACTGAGTAAGTGCTGCGTTAGTCTCGAACCAGAATTCACAACCTTTACCCCACATAATGAACTGGTCATGTTCACCACATGCTGCTTCAATGTCAGATGCAGTTAATGTCTGAAGACCACCATCTTGAGTATAGAGATAGCCTTTCTTTACGATACTTGAAGATACAGTTGAACCGTTAATCTTGAATCCTTGAGCAGATACCTGAGATGAATGACCGTCATACCACATACACTTAACGACGTAACCATCAAAGGCTGGTGCTGCAGAATAGACAAGGGAAGAACCAAGATAAGCAGAACCTATCTTGGAACTTCCTACGTATAAGGAACCAATCTTGTTGTTACCAACTTGAATCATTATTCCCTCACTAAGTAAAGCACTGTTGCTACAGGTGATGCAGGCAATGCGTTAACTACTTGAATGTCCGTGATACCTGCAGTATTGAGATCATTCAAGTCAGGTATCATTCCGGTTACAGTATTTATTGCGGCAGTTACTTCTGTCTTAGTAGCGAGATTAGAGACATCAGGAATGTCTGCTTCAACTTCAGCTGTAGCAGTGGCGAGTTCTGCGTGAGTTACAACATCAGTTGGAATCTGTGCTGTTGCAGTAGCAAGATCATTCTGTGTAACGTAATCACCAGTTACTGCAATAGTAATTTCCGTTGAAGTCTCTGTAATTCCAATTCCAGTTCCACCAACCACTGGAAGTTCAGGAGTAATCATTGAAGATACCGTCTCAATCTCTTCCTGAATATCTGCAGTAACAGATTCCAATTCTGCTTGCTCTACGAAATCACCAGTTACTGCACCCTGAGCAGAAATAACGATCTCGCCATTTACTTCATTGATAGTAACATTATCTCCTGCTACCAATGGCAAAGTATCTGGCTTGTGCTTAATGTAAGACGGATCACCAGTTACTGTCTGAGTCCAATCGCTCTGTACTTGAGCAGGGATTGCTCCTGTTGCTTGGTCGAGCACATCTGCTGTAACTGCTTCGAGTTCATCATGTTCTACATAGTCGCCAGTAACCTGACCACCATCAGCAGAAATGACAATGTAATCACCAGATGCAGTGATATGCACATTCTCACCTTCAACGAGAGTCTTCTCTGAAGGCTTATTCTGAATGTATGAAGGATCCGAAGTATCCGATTCTGTCCAGTCACTCTGAACTTGAGCAGCCGGAATCATTGAAGTAACAGTATCAATTACATCACCGGTTACTGTCTCAATCTCTGTCTGAAGATTTGCTGTTGCTGTCGCAAGTTCTGATTGAGTAACTGCACCAGTAGCACCGTTATCAGCAGAGATAATGACTTCATTACCGCTCTTAGTGATATGAATATTCGTGCCTTCTACCAAGCTCAATTCTGTTGGCTTGTTCTGAA
>Ga0310786_10002072_pt1 | contig 31363 bp, 27 predicted proteins | sample AusTroGonzalo_MG_FD_203881 | JGI IMG/M metagenome (GOLD analysis project Ga0310786, IMG submission 203881) | Bovine rumen microbial communities from tropical cattle in Woodstock, Queensland, Australia - Gonzalo_03 (v2) (version 2) | ecosystem: Host-associated > Mammals > Digestive system >...
AAGTCTTGCAAGAAGGTTGTCTGCCTCTGCCTGATTTGGTATCTCAAGCTTTTCACCGTCAACAGCTACAAGTGCTGCATCGAACACCTTTCTTGAAGAAGGTGCGGTGAATTTTGCGTCAATGGACCAGTATTCCTTTGGTACGAATGCTCTTATCTCGTTTTCACGGTCAACTACAAGGCGTACTGCTACAGACTGTACTCTGCCCGCCGAAAGACCTCTCTTGACTTTTTTCCACAGGAAAGGACTGAGTTCATAGCCCACAAGACGGTCAAGGATACGTCTTGCCTGCTGTGCATTTACCAAGTCTACATCTATTTTATGCGGGTTGCTCATACCGTTTTTTACACCGGTTTTGGTGATCTCGTTGAAAGCCACGCGGTTATCGGCGTTCATATCAAGCTTGAGCATCTGTGCGATATGCCATGATATAGCTTCTCCCTCACGATCAGGGTCGGTAGCGAGAAAAACTTTATCGCACTTCTTGGCACGCTTTTTAAGCTCCTTGATAACGTCTTCCTTGCCCTTCATATCGGTATACTGAGGCTTGAAATCGTTATCCTTGTCAACGCCCATCTTGGACTTGGGAAGGTCGCGGACATGACCCATTGAGGCGATGACCTCATAGCCAGGTCCGAGATATTTCTGAATGGTTTTCGCCTTTGCCGGCGACTCAACTATGACTAAATCTGACATTGATCGTTCCCCTTATCTTATAAGTTCATACATTTTCCCCGGAAGCGAACGTACTGTTCCGAATATTTCCAGTTCGGTAAGCTCAGTCATCAGCTCACCTGTATCTATTTCAAGTAACGAAGCCAGTTCGTCCGCATGGAGCGGTCCGTTTTCAAGGGCTTCGGCTATGTGTCTCTGCTGCTCCGAAAGATCATCCGGCAGCTCGACCCTTTTGCTTTCATGTTTTGTATACTGCGGCTCATCGGATATACCGTTCAAAGCCTTCATCATTTCAACAGCTGTAGCAGATATCTCCGATGATGTACCTCCGGTTCTCTTCGGTACCTCCGCAATGTCGTTCTGCTTCCTTCTGAACGATATACATTCGATTACGTCAGAAGCACTATACATAGGCACAGCACCGTCACGAAGCAGCTTAATATTTCCTACAAAGGCTTCGCTGAATATATCGGCAGGCGGCAGACATAATACCTCCCGTCCTTGTCCGAGTGCAAGATTTGCAGTAATGAGCGAACCGCTCTTTGCACCGGCTTCAAAAACTATAACAGCTTTTCCCAGCGCTGCAAGTATCCTGTTTCTCTTTGGGAAATTCGGAGAAAGCGGAGGTGTCCCAGGTGGGAATTCCGATATAAAAACACCGCCTGCCGCAAGTATGGGATCACGGTATGCAAAATTCTGCTTAGGATAATCCACATCAACTCCGCAGCCCATTACGCAGACAGTTGGTCTGCCTATCTCAGCCGCAGCCATACTGCAAGCAAGATCTATTCCCATTGCAAAGCCGCTGATTATAACAGCACCACGCGCCGAAAGCTCTGAACATATCTCCTTTGCAGCCTTGATACTATAGACTGTAGCCTTTCGTGTTCCTACAGCCGTAACAGTAATCTCTGTCTGTAGGCATGAGATATTGCCTTTGTAATAAAGTACAGAGGGCGGATTATATATATGCTCAAGCTGCTTCGGATATTCGGGGCTTGTAAACGCTATCACACCTATTCCGCGCTTATAGCAGTCAGCAAGAAAGCTGTCCGCATTTGAAAGAGGTATTTCCGATGCATTTTTTCGTTCCTTTTCGTTAAGGCTGACCATGGTTTTATCAGAGGTCAGAGCCTCGTACGCCTTCCCGGCAGTCTGATACAAACTAACTATCTCCCATATACGGTGATTGCCGGTGCCAAATACCATATTAAGCCAAAGCCAGTATTTTATATCATCCACGGTCATGCCCCCTTTTTATAATAAAAACCTGTTGAGCAAGAACTTATTTGCTCAGCTCCCACATAAGTATACCTGCTGCCATTGCAGCATTGAGGGAATTGATATTCCCATGCATTGGGATAATAACTCTTCTGCTGCATCGCTGCGCGATATCAGAAGGAAGTCCGTTGCCCTCGTTGCCGATGAAAACAGCCTGTCTGCCTTCAAACGTGCATTCGGTAACAGGTACAGCATCCTTGTCGATAACAGCGGCAGATGTTGTGATATCCGCCCTGTTAAGCTCATCAAAAAGCTTATCTGCATCGTTCTCTATAGCTATACTCATTCTGAACACGGAGCCCATAGTAGAGCGTATGACCTTAGGGCTGTAAAGCTCGCAGCTCCCCGACATTATTACACCGTTTATACCCAGAGCATCGGCCGTCCTTATCATCATGCCCACATTTCCGGGATCCTGCAATCCGAAGAGCACGAGATACTTTCCGTTATCACATATAATACTTCCGATGCTGCGTGAAACGGGTATCCTGCACATTGCAAATACACCCTGTGTGCTGTCAGTTGAAGCTATCCTGTTTCCAAGCTCATTTGAAATAACAATTGTCCTTGTGTTTCTCAAATCAGCCTGTAAAAGCTCTTCACCAAAGCGTTCATGCGCCTTCTGAGTAAGAATGAGCTGAGTTATACCGCTTTCCTCTTTGAGTGCGTCCTCAACTATCCTCAGCCCCTCCAACACGAATAAGCCGTACTGAAGTCTTTCTTTTTTCGAGGAAGAAAGCTTCTGATACAGCTTGACGGTAGGATTATCTTTTGAAGTGATGATGTTTTCCAATACTACAACACCGCCTTACGGAATACATATACACCGTATGACAGACAGCCCTCAGCTGCTGTCATGCACAGTGTAAAATGAATTCTTAATTAACAAAAACACGCTCTTAAAATAATTAAGAAGCGTGTTTATTATATCAATTAAAGAGCAGCCTTTGCCTTGTCAGCAATTGCTGTGAAACCTGCTGCATCGTTGATAGCGATCTCAGAGAGCATCTTTCTGTTGAGAGAGATACCAGCCTTCTTGCAGCCGTTCATAAATGTAGAGTAGTTCATGCCGTTGAGCTTAGCAGCAGCTGAAATTCTTGTGATCCAGAGCTGTCTGAACTGTCTCTTCTTCTGCTTTCTTCCGATGTATGCATAATTGCCTGACTTCATTACAGCCTGCTTAGCCATCTTGAAGTGCTTGCTCTTTGAACCCCAGTATCCCTTAGCAAGCTTTAAAGTCTTGTTTCTTCTCTTACGAGTCATCATTGCACCTTTAATACGTGCCATAGTCTTTTACCTCCAAAATTAAAATTACGGGAATTGCCCAGTACCATACGGATAGAATATCCGCCTTCAATTACATATAAGGAACGAGCTTCTTGATTGTAGGTGCATTTGTGCAATCAGCTACACCTGCGTTACGAGCGATTCTCTTGCGCTTAGTATCCTTCTGAGTAAGTCTGTGTCTCTTGTTTGTGTGCTGGTACTTTACCTTACCGCTTCCTGTAATCTTAAAACGCTTCTTTGCGCCCGAGTGAGTTTTAACCTTTACCTTTGCCATTATATGATCCTCCTTACTTAGCGGCCTTTGGTGAAACGAACATTACTATGCTTCGTCCCTCCATTTTAGCCGGCTTATCCACAGTGCCTGCCGCAGAAACTGCTTCCTTGAAACGATCAAGCAGTTCGTTTCCAAGTTCGGGATGTGCAATAGCTCTCTTACGGAATCTTACTGATACCTTGAGCTTGTCGCCGCCCTCTAAAAATTTGACAGCCTGATTTACCTTCGTTTCAAAGTCGTGGGTATCTATTGTAGAGAACATTCTGATCTCCTTGATAGAAACTACCTTCTGATTTTTTCTTGCTTCCTTCTCACGCTTAGCCTGCTCGAAGCAATACTTTCCGTAATCCATGATACGGCATACGGGTGGTGTTGCCTGCGGAGCGATCTTTACGAGATCAAGATCCTGATCGAAAGCCATCTGCTGTGCTTCTTTGGCGGATAATACGCCGAGCTTTTTTCCTTCAGCGTCGATTACGAGAACTTCCTTATCTCTTATCTCTTCGTTGATCTGCAGTTCCTGTTTGCTAATAGTCAAGCACCTCCAAGCAATATAATTTAAAAACAAAAATGAGTGCAGAAATTATCCGCACTCACCAATACACACTGAAAATACAAACTGTCAAGATACAGCCTGTCTGTCCGATACATATTGACCGTTTCAGCATAGCCCGACGGTGAGAACGCATAGTTCTGCTTTGTTTACTCAAATATTATACAACATACCGTCATATATGTCAAGCAGTCATTTGATTTTTGTCACTTTACACAATACTTCAACTGAATACACTCTTGATTTTATCCCATACAGCAAATTTCACTCTGTATTTCTTTGGCTTTTTCAGTATATCCAGCTCTTTTTCGTCAAAGCTCTCCTCTTCCGCAGTCTTATCATCGGTAATGCTTTTCTCCTCGTCGTCATTCTCCTCAGTTTTGGCACAAGCAGCAGGCAGACAAAGCGGCGGATACATCACGCACCACCAGTTATGTCCACGAGCCTCACCTATAGTGATGCGAAGAGCCCTATAACGTCCCGCTGGCATAGTTATATCTCCGTATACTCTTTCATCGAAATCCATATCTGCAAGCTCCGCTGACACACTGTCATTACAGCCATACCTGTGCAGAACATTCTCCGCTGTCCGCACGATATCAGGCATACTTTCTCTTGCTATCCTCTCGGCTTCGGCAAGATCGCCGGCACCGCTGAAAATACCGCTTTCAAGAAGCTCGTCACGCACGATCAGCTTCAGCCGCTGATCCTCGGGACTGTCCGAATTTGCAAGTATATGAAGTCTCAGCACGCTTCCGCGGAGCTGTTCCAGCTTTAATCCGTCATTTATAAAGCTGCCCATATTTGAAATAAGTATAGTAAGTATAAGTCCTGCCGCCATTATCCTACATGAAGGCTTTTTCATAACATCACCTCACGGATAGCATTGACCGCGTTAGGCTGATTTATACAATAAAAAATCAGTCTGCAGGAAGAAGCTCTGACCAGTTCAGCCCGTCATCAGGCAGATCACCGCCGCCTCTTACAGGCGATGTCGTGATAACGTCCTCTGTATCGAATTCTATTATTTCCACATCAGGAGCTGTATATTTTCTTTTCATAGCACTTCCTCACCGTCACTTATTCAACAGGTACGAGCGGTGACCAGTTCAGGCCGTCATCAGGCAATTCATTGCCGTTCTTTACATTAGACTTTGCTGTTGTTGTTCTTTCAGCAGTCGGCTCTGTCACCTTTTCAGCTTCTGTCGGAGCTTCAGTCACCTCAGGTTCAATCTCAAAGACAGCCTCGGTAACTGTAGTTTTTTCATTTTTGGGCTGTGTTTTGCTCTGTGCTGTCGTTGTTGCTTTTTCCGATGACTTTGTACTCTTTACCGCAGTTGTAGTTTTTGTGGAACTTGTCGTTGTCACCGCAGTAGTTGCAGTTGCCACCTCTGTTGTAACAGCTGTCGCAGTCGTTTCGGTGGTCGGTGCGGTTTCATATCTGCCTCCGCCGCTTTCCTTGCAGCCCCAAAGCATCAGGCAGGCAAAAACAGCTACTGATATCCTATGCTTCATATTAAGTCCTTTCCTATGAAAAGGCAGCGTAAAGGGCCCCCCTTACAGAGATCGCGGCATAAAATTACCGAGCCATAATTTCAGACTCGGTAATCCGCATTTCCGCTACGGGAGGTCATCTAAGAACGCCGCCCATATTATTAGAAGTTGATATCACTATTGCCGAAATCGTCAGCATTGCCGCCGTTTAAGAAAGATGTTGTGATAACATCCTCAGCATCGAATTCGATTATCTCCAGTTCAGGAGCTGTATATTTTTCCATTGTTTTTTCCTCCATTATTCAAAAATCAAAATCATTCAAAGTTAAGATCACATTTAAGAGCTTCTTCCTGATCAGCAGGAACTCCTGTGATAGTAACGACAAAAAGCACTTTATCGTTTGACAACGGCTTATAATATGCGCCGTTTGAAGTCATACCTGTATAGTATGTGCTTGTAGTGAATGTCTTTGGTTCGCCTTCACCGAGCTGTGCTGTGAAAACAGCATTTTCCTTGCCAACAAGTTCGCTCTTATCTGTTACAAAAGCATAACGGATATAGTGCTTGCCGTCCTTATCGGCTGTCTGCTTATATTTAGAACCTGCGAGGTAATTTGTATCTGAAGCAAGCTCATTCTTTACAGGTGCTGCATAATACGGATCATCATCTTTACCCGAGCCAAGAATTACAAATGTTGTTGAATAGTCAACAGAAGTACACTCTTCATTTGTATCAGCATATTTAGCTTCAAGATACATCAGATGTTCTTCTGATTCTCCCTCTTTCTTTAAATATACACCGTTATCTTCCCCATCAAGAGTAGCACTCCAAACGCCCAGTATTCCTGATGTAGACTCAACAGTAGCATTGTACTCCTTTACAAAAGCTTCTGTGCCGAAATCAAGATCGTCAGTTATCTTAAAGAATGTACCATTCTTAACAACTGTTTCGCCATCAGCCTTAGCTACGATAGCAGGCGGAAAAATATCCTTACCGCCGATAGCCGAAGATACCCCTCCGATCATTGTCAGCGCAAGTGCTGTTGACATTGCCTTTTTAAAAATTTGGTTTTTCATCATAGATCCTCCTTAAACATAAATAAATATAAAAAAGCGCACCTTACAGGACGCAGTTATCCCGAACGATACGCTGATCTAACATATGAAATTGCAGGCAGGATACGGTCAATTTTTTTATAAAGTGCAAAAGCGTATCGGTAAAACATTTAAACATCATTGCCGCTTCCCTCCCTATAACTTTGAATATATTAATAATTTACCACATATTTGCAAATTTGTCAAGAGTTTTGTTAACATTTTCATAAAGAATTTTCACTTTTAGTTATCTGCCCTTAGCAAAAAACAAATCACCGAGTCTGTTATCTCAGACTCGGTGATTTTATATCACTTTTCCGCAAAAGAGTATCTCACTTTGCGCCGATTTAATATCAGAGTGATGCTATTTTGTTGAGCAGGAATTCCTGTATTTTAAGTGCATCATTAGATGTGATACCCTTGCTCTTGGTGTCAACATCTCCGTTTGCCTGTCCCTGTTCTGTGATATGGTTCTTGTCTGTACCATTGCTGCCGTACTTATCAGGATTTGCAAGAGACTGCATGATAAGAACTATATCAGACATATCTACCTCACCATCACAGTTTGCGTCACCTGCAAGAGTTACCTTTACATCTCTTTCAGATGAAACAGCCTTTGTAGTTACTGTTGATGTTACAGTAGTTGTAGATGTAGTTACTGCCTTTGTAGTAGTTGTAGTTGTTACAACAGGCTTTGTTGTGGTAGTTGTCTTTGCAGGCTCCTTTTCAGCAGGCTTTGAACCGTCAGGCTCAATACCGCCTACGAGAACGCCGTCAGCATAAACACAGATATAATCACAACGCTCCTCAGGCGGATCGTCAACTGCAAAGAAATCTGTTTTCTTGCCCATTTTAAGGTGCTCATAGCTCCAGTCATTTTCAGGATCCCACTTATATACTACATACTTATGTGTATCAGGATCTGTATATCCCTTTCCGTAGAAACCAACTGAGAACTGGCTCTTTTTACCTGAGTTGATTATAGTGCAGTCTTCCCATGAAAGCTCAACATAGTAGATACTGTCTGAATCTTTATATTTCTGTATCGGACTTACTGTACACTTAGCACCTTCGATCTCCATTTCAGACTGATCGTAAAGCTTCTTTGTATCAATAACTGTCGGGTCAGAAACCTCTGAAGCATCAATGAAGTATCTTATTGTGATGTTCTTTGCAGGAGTAGTTTCACCTGAAAGTACCTTCAGAGAAACCTCAACAGCACCTGTACCGTCATCGTTGCGGCTGTCAAGACCGATAGCCTCTACCCAGTATCCGCTGCCGCCTTCGCCGCCTGCGCCGCCGCCGTATACTCTCTTCTCATCCTCTGGAGGGAAGTTAGGAGTTATAGCCATATCCTCTGTGCCGAAGAAAGCATAGAGACCAGCTGCTGCACCCGGGAGACAAGCATTATAGTCGATAGTAACCTCATTTTCTGTCCAGTCCTTTGTTGCGTCATCATGGCCGTCGTCATTGTCAGGACCGCCTGCAAGAGCACCCCAAAGGATATGTCTCTGCTCACGCGCATCTTCAGCCATAAGAAGACCTGATGCTGCACGATGATGAGGATTCTTTACTGATGTATCATTGTAGCCTACAACGAAGCTTCTCGGACCGTGAGTGCCGTTCTTGCCGGCAAGAACAGAGTACTTAGCTTCTTCCTTGTAAGTGATGTCATTCTTACCGAGAACGTAATCCATCTGCTTTTTTGCCCATTCAGCCCATTCGCCCGGTTTTCCGTCATTGGTATACTTATCGTGAACAAGACAGATAAGCTGCATAGCTGTGTTATAACGGCAACTGCCCCACTGATTGAGCCATGCGAAGCCCTGAGGTGTTTCCTTCTGCTTCCATGCCTTGAGGCACTTACCTACACAGTCATCGTCCCAGAAATTGTCGAAGACATACTGGTTCTTGCCCTGTGCATCTCTGATCTTCTGAACGAGGTCAAGCTCAGGGTGTTCCTGATTTACAACAGCCCACATAACACCTGCGCCGCTCCACATATCGTTCCAGCAATAGCACCAGCCTGAAGGAGCATAGTAATCGAATATCTCTACAGCATAATCAAATACGCTTTCATCGCCTGTTGCAAGGTACATCCATGCAGCAGCCCAGCAGTAGTCGTCCTCCCACTTTGAAGAACCATAGAACTGGCCAGGGCCGTCAGCGTTATCTGACAGTTCCTTCGGATTGTCGTTAGCGAACTTCCAGAGAGCCTTTGCGTAGTCAAGTGAATTTGCCGCATACTCCTCATCAGTATCCTTGAAATTGAGGTAGTTGATAGCCAGTGAAGCACAGGCAGAAACAACATAGTCTGTCTGAGGCTTTTCCGCTGTGAGGAAGAATGCAGGACGAGGCATAGTATCAACCTCAGGACTGTTCCATATAGCATGGTCGATATTACCATCGCCGACCTGATAGCAATGAGCTATAACAGTACCGTCCTTATCACGGAATGTACATTTCATAAGATAATCATTGAAATGACGGAGAATAGTCTCCATATGCTCTTCCAATTTAAGCTTCTTGAACGAATCACGGAATTCATAGTAATCCCAGCCGAGTGTTGCTGCTGAATAGTTTTCAGGCATACCAAATTCAACGTGATCACCTGCATCGTGGAAACCGCCTGCAACGTCTATAGTGCCGTCGCCGTCAGGATCAAGAACGTCCTTGTATTTTTCCATGAATGAAGCTGAAAGGTTAGTACCGCCCTTACTGCTGTTGTTTGTAAGTCCGTCCCATGGTATCATAGGAACGTGTGCATCATAGGTATGACAGTCACCGCGCCATGAAAGAAGGCTGTCTCTGTCAGCAGTATCACCACACATATTTGCGTCATAGAAATAGAGCGAGTACTGAAGAGCACGTGCATAGTCGATATCAAGACCTGAGTCCTGAACTATCTCGCTGATAGGTGCGCAGAATTCCTGTACGGGCTCTGAATCAGCCGCATTTACAGGAAACGCTGCACAAAGTGAAGTTGCAGCAGTAACGATACTCAATACCGCCGCAGTCATTTTTTTGTGATTCATCATGTATTCCTCCCTTTTAATGTGAATCATTTTTTAGTTTATTTAATCCCACTTCGAAAGACCGAGAAGATACTTCTGTATCTCCAGAGCATCATTTGAAGTGAGTCCTTTACTGCTTGCTTCAACATCTCCGTTGAGCTTGCCCTGTTCTGTAATATGGAGCTTGTCAGTTCCCTTTTCTCCGTATTTATCAGGATTTGCAAGGGACTGCATTATAAGAACGACATCAGACATATCAACAGCGCCGTCACAATTCGCATCGCCCTTTCTGTAGTTCTTTGAAGGGGGCGTGGAAGTTGTTGTGACCTCAGCTGTGGAAGTGGTCACAGCCTTCGATGTCGTTGTCATTGTGACGTCAGGCACTGAGGTAGTTGCAGCCTTGGAAGTCGAAGTAGTCACAGCCTTGGTTGTGGAAGTAGTTGTCGGTTTAGTTGTGACTGTAGTCGTCGCACTTCCCTGACTGCCGTTGATGGGATATGTTTTAAGATCAGGAAGCTCATCAAGAGTGATGCAGTAATCGCTCTGATATACCTCTATAAGGTTGTCAACAGGATTATTCTGCTCGCTTGTGAGATAATTCATATACCACGGGCAGAAATAAAGCCATGCTGCCTTGTCATTGACGAGATTTTCCAGAGAAGGTATAGAGTCGTTCTCTGTCATCGCAACCATTTTCTGACAGTCCGTACCCTGTACAAGGCTGTAAAATGTAGACGAGATAGAACTGAGATTAGCAACACCGTCAGCACAGTTATACTTATCATAGCCGACTATATCAACTACATCATCACCCGGATACCAGTCAGCAGCCGCAGGTGAAGTAGAGCCTGTCCATTCCCAGATAAGGTTGTCCAGACCGTAAACATTTGTGAGCTGGTCGTAGAGCAGACGATAGAGCTTCTTGCAGGGCTCTGCGCCCTCAGCTCCCCACCAGAACCAGCCGCCCTCCGCTTCGTGGAGAGGTCTCCAGAGCACGGGAACATCTGCTTCCTTGAGCTTTTTCAGCTCGCCTGCTATAAGCTTGATATCAGCCATAACAACGCTGTTTTCCCACGTTCCCTCTTCAACAGCCTTCGTACAGCTGAAGGTAGTGAACTTTGGGTTTGCCGATTCAACATAGAAAGCGATATCATCGCTTCCCTTTTCGCAAGGCACGTTCCAGTGCCATGATACAGTAGCGATACCATGATACTTGTTTACCCATTCGATAACTCGCTCGGGAGCATGATCTCGCCATTCAGATGATGTATTGTACGCAAGGAAATCAATTCCGCGTATAGCAGGCTGCTTGCCTGTCTTTTCCTTTATGTATTCAAACTCAGCCTCATTGTCCTTGATGAACACATCGGGACTGTTCCAGAGGTTGTAGTTATGGTCTCCGCAATACTCCTGCTGACCTGATATGATATGCTTTCCATATACATCACAAAGGTAGCTGTAAAGCCTTTTTGTCGTATCAGATGCATTAGGATTTGAAAGCTGTCTTGTAGGAGAAAGGTTTGTAAGCTTTTCGGGAGCCGGCTTCAGCGTCAGATAATCGAAGAAGGTATAGCCCCAGTAGGCTTTGAGCTCAATGGTGTTCTTGCCCTTTTTCAGGTTAACCACACCGCCAGAGGTCTCCGCAAAGGTCTTTGTGTAGGGACAGGTGAGCTCTCCCTGATTTACGCCGTTTACATTGAGATACTGCACCTTCTTGTTCGGATCACTGGGCTCGCAGTAACCGATATTAAGCTCGTAGAGTCCTGCCTCGGGAACATCTACATCTACGCTAAGAGTAGTACCCTTCTGGTCAAGATAAGCAAAGCCCTTGCCCGAGAATCCGCTGAGGTCTGTACCCTCGGGGAAATCGCTCATCTTTACATCGGAAGCTCCATCAGCGTGTATCTTTCCTCCGCTTGTTTTTCCGTCCTCAAATTCATATCTTAGGACATCATCGGCAGCGGATACCGCCGACGGTCTTGCCAGAGCTGAAGGAAAACTCATCGCCGCCACAGCGATGAACGCAGCTGCAACAGTGCACGCAGCACGCTTCATGTTTTCTTTTTTCAATTTGATCCCTCCAGATCATGCGTGTTAAATTATATGTGTTAAGTTTATAATTTAAGTGCCTATCCTTATTTTATCAACTTAACATACTTATGCACATATATCATATCACATTTTTTCTGAAATTGCAAGGGATTTCATAAAACATTACTAATATTAACCGATTTTCAAAAAAACGCAATTTATGGTCAATCAGCTTTGAAATAGCAATTATTTAAGCTTTCTTTTTCCGTTCCCGTTAAAAGATATTACCGCAGCGATCACAGTCAGCAATCCGAATACTGCAAGTCCCGCCCAACTCACCCAATCGGGTGCTTTTCTGTTTTCCGTCATCACATCAGCCTCTGCAAAAGCATCGACAGCCTCATGACTTTTCGCAAATTCAAGTCCGTTTTCCGCCGCATACTTCTCAGCCGCTGAGCCGCGTTCACCGATAAGTGTCATATCCGTCTTTATCGTCATTTTATTCCCGTCACATGAATAGCCGAAAGCCTGCGGCTCTATGTCATAGCAGGTTCGCGGCAGTACGACACATGACAGCCTATCGCACATATAAAAAGCCCTTTCTCCTACGGCTGCAATACTGTCGCCCAACTCCGCACTGTAAAGTCCCGTACAGCCGGCAAAGCAGAATTTTTCAATTATACTTGTCCCCTTTGGCAGCTTTATCTCACTGAGAGCCGTACAGGCACGAAAGCATGAATCGGGTATTATCTCAATGGTCTCGGGCAGCTCTATCTCTTTAAGTGCAGCGCAGCCGCAGAAGCAGCCCATTCCTATCTCCTCAAGCTCCGCAGGCAGCTTCACACTTTCAAGCTCATAGCAGGCATAAAAGCTGTGATGACCTATTTTCAGTATCGTATCGGGAAGGACTGCCGTTTTCAGCGAATGACAATTATAGAATGCGTTGTCACGCACCTCAGTAACGGGGCATCCCTCAATATATTCGGGTACCTCAATAATTTCAGGCTCTCCTGTATAACCTACTACCGTTGCTTCGCCGTTGATTATGGTATATTCATAGCCGCTGCTCTCTGCCGCAGCATTCTTATTATCCGCAGATATCAACAGAAAAAATATCGCTGCTGCAAGTATTATCTTTTTCAAGCCTATCACTCCTTTTAAGATAAGTATATCATCTGCAAGGTACAACGGAAAGTGCTTTTCCGCGCTGTATTGTGTGATTTCCCGCCTCTGACCGAGCGTATTCTGCTTTTTTTCTTTTTTCATAACAGCAATTTATAGTTTTTTTCATCTGAAAAGGTCATAATATTTCCGAAATGAAAAGAAGCTTCCGAATATATCGGAAGCTTCTTTTATCTTCTGCCGCAGTTTTTATCAAAGGAAGGATTGCAGGCATAGAAGTTTCTGGAGTCAAGATTATCCTGAGCTATGCGGAGTGCTTCACCGTATCGTTCGGGCTGACTCAGATCCTCCATTGTATTATTATTCTTTCACTCGTTACATATATAGCACGTATCAGCACATCAGCCACATGCCGCTTGTCATCAAAGCTCAGCTCGTCCCATACGGTAAAATGAGCATCTGTCTCATCAGCATATGCCTTGTTTTCGCGTTCAAGCTCATCGATACGCTCGTTTATATACCTTTTCCTATCATCGAGAGCAGATACTCTTTCATTTATGTAACGAAAAAGCACGGTATCAGAGTCCGCAAGCTTTTCAATGAGCAGGTCTGTTTCTTTATTTATCTCCGCTATCTCCTTCGTAAGCTCTGCACGTTTAACAACGGGAAAAGCTTTTTTCGTACAGCGGAGCTTACCGAACTCCGCAAGTCTTTTTCGTATCTCGCCGCATATCAGCCTCTCCGCTTCATCGGCATATATCGTACCTGCTCCCTTGCATATCCCGGAGTCATACCTGCCTGAACACCTGAGATAACGCCTCCGCCCGTTGTCATATTGCTTGACCGTTAGTGCATAGCCGCACTCGCCGCACTTGATCTTTCCGCACAACCATGAATTCTTCGCCTTCTGCGATGGTATCACCTGCTTTCCACCCATGCATTTTTCACGGCATTTCAGCCACACAGCCGAGTCAACAATCCCCTTGTGCGGCGCAATAACTATGGTATTCCCTTCTATAGCAGTGATATTCTTCTTTTTATCATCACGATTCTTGTAGCTGTAGCAGCCATTCTCTCCGATATAATCCTGCGGCGGATCAACGATCTCCGCTCCATGTTCACTAAAAAACTCATAAACATCAAGATCAGCCTTTACGTATATCGGATTTATGATCATTTCCCTTATCCTTTGCCTAACCCAGTTTTTTCCCCTTTTCTTTATTCCAAGGCTGTTCATGCAGTCGATTATATCTCCATATGATGTGTTTGGCTGCGAATACATATTAAATATCCTTCGTACAACATCTGCCTCCTCAGGTATTGGTTCATACATAGACGTATGAACTCCGTCAATAACAGTTGGCACCTTTCCGAAGCCGTACGGAACGGGTCCGCCCATATAGAAGCTCCTCCTGCTCCGTGAAAAATATGCGTCCGCCACACGCTTCTGTATGGTCTCACGCTCAAGCTGAGCAAATACGATGCAGATATTCAGCATAGCATTTCCCATAGGCGAGGAGGTATCGAATTTCTCCGTTGCAGATATGAACTTGACCTTATACCTCTCAAAAACCCCGACCATATTTGAAAAATCCAGTATGGAACGGCTTATGCGGTCAAGCTTGTAAACGATGACAGTATTTATGTCTCCGACTGTGATATCATTCATCATCATTGCAAACTGCGGGCGGTTGGTATTCTTTCCGCTGTAGCCGCGGTCAATATACGTTCTGAAGCACTCACCTCTGGTTTCATATCTGCAAACCTCTATCTGCTGATCAATAGATATACTATCCGCGCGGTCAACTGATTGCCTTGCATATATCGCTATCATATTCTCATCTCCTGATTTTATATTTTGAGAAAATTCTGTACAGTTCCGCCTCTGTATTTCTTGATCTTCGCTCATCCTTTTTTTCGGGGTAAAGATTTTCGATCACTATAGTCCCTTTTCGTACCGAAGCTTTTTTCTCTTCCGAATGATGTTCTGCTCTGCTCAGCTCTACAATACGCATCGCCTCCGTTACATTCTATTGAAGCAATGCTTGTCTGAATACCTAAACCCGACTTCATTCGATATAAATTGGTAATGATCACATTTTCTCTTTCATATAAAGATAAAGCTTATTTCAGGCATATTTTGATTTGTATTACACTTACTTTACAAATACCACAACTATTTAAGATCTATAGACTGTTATTTATAGTCATAAGACCTTTTATCTTGTAATTCTGAAAATATATAAATAAACACATACAAATATTATAAACCAAATATGAATTCAAATATCCGGAATAAACCGTTCATAAAAAAATCTTGACTTTTTTAGAGTTATGATATAAAATAATTCCATTATATTATGATATAGGGGGTTTATAAATATGCCACATTCATCAGGAGGAGGCTCCCATGGCGGAGGCTCACACGGCGGTCACGGAGGTTCTCGCGGCAGCAGTGCAAGAACGAGGACCAGCAGCAGACCGTTCCACCATTCACACAGATATGTATATTACCGCAATGGTCAGCCGCGCTATTTCTATGCAGGACCTGACTTCAAGCCGGGATTTCACTGGACAAAGCTTCTGATACTGCTGATATACATACCTTTCATTGCTGTTATCTTTACACAGTTCAAGAGTGCCGTACCGCACGTGCCTCAGAACTACGATCACAGCATAATCATCAAGGACGAAGCAAATGTTATAAGTGACGAAAACGGGGTAAAAAAGGAACTGAAGGCATTTGAAAAAAAGACGGGCATATCTCCGTCCGTAGTTACTGTATACAACGAGGAATGGCAAAAAGATTACTACACCCTCGAGGACTATGCGTACAACAGATACCTTGCAGAATTCAGCGATGAATGTCACTGGCTGATAGTTTATTCACAGCCGAAAGAAAGCACAGGAAGCAATATCGACTGGTACTGGGAGGGTATGCAGGGAGATAATACCGACAGTGTCCTTACATTTTCACAAACCAGCAAATTCAGTGAGTATTTCCATTCATATCTTGACAACGGCAAAAGCGTTGATGATTCTCTTATAAAGTCATTCAGCTATTTCACGGATTATATTTCCATGAAGCCTAATTTAAGCCTTATGGCTACTCCTCTGCTGATGCTTGCATTCCTGGTATTCCACGCATTCGGAATGTTATATCCTTCCATTAAATACAGAAATGCCACTCTTGCTCCGCCTGACAGCAGCAGCGGCAATACATACGGCACAGGAAATACATATAATACAGGAAACACATATAACAGAAGCTACAGCAATCAGTCCTACAATCCGATCAGCAGCAATAATACCAAGTCCTACGATCCTCAGGCTGAACGCAGAAAGCGCATAATCGACTCGGGAACGAACTACACCTCAGCTGCTTACAGAGCTGACAAAAAAGAACGCGATGCGGAATTCAATACATTTATTGATCAGTATAAACAGCTACTGCCTGAAAATAATAAGGACGAAAGCAATATGATGCCGTCACTTGACAGTTTTCCGATGACATCGGCGTCTTACGATAATGCTACAGACAGTTCAGGCAACTTGGTTACGTGTCAGTATTGCGGAAGCACTTTTGCAGCTAAATACAACAAGTGTCCTTTCTGCAATGCAAGACAGTAAAAGCAAAAAAATGAGCAAGGTTAAACTTGCTCATTTTTTATTAAACCTAACATAAATTCCGCAATTTGCACTGAGTACAAAATCAAAAATAAATCATAAAAAAGCAGGCATACAGCCTGCTTTTCCATTTTCTGTTATCAGCCGTTTACGATCTTTTCCCTGTTGAAAAGTCTGCCTACTATAAATATTCCAACAACAGCAGCTGCTACATTTACTGCTATCATTATACAAGCATTCGAGACTGTATACTCTAATCTGACAACATCCTGAAGCATTTTTACAGAATTCCATACAGGAATAACGTAATTTGTTTCACCAAGCTTTTCAATGCTCTCAGAGAAACTTTCAGTCGTAGCGAGCATCGAAGGTATCATAATTGCAAACAGAAGGATCGGTGAAAGTGTTGTTGCCTGCTTTACGTCCTTTGCAACAGTAGAGATTATCATAAGTATCGCAACAAGGACAAATGAACCCGTAACTACTGCGGCGAACAGCATGATATACTCCTGGATACTATACTTTATCGCTTCACCCATATCCATTGATTTTCCAAGTTTAGGAAGTGCCAGAGCCATACCTATAAATGCTGAACAGCTTGCGATTATTGCGACCAAAAGAATGGAAAGCGATTTTCCTGTTGCAATACTTCCGCGCTTTATAGGCGTAACAAGGAGAGTGTTGAGGAAGCCTTTTTCCTTGTCGCCTGCAACGGAGTTAGCTGCAAGGTTCATACAAACCATATAAACAGCCATGAATACCATGAGAGGTATTATTCCGCCAAGAAGCTTTCTGAACATTGCATCACTGTCAAACAGGTCGTAGTTCTTGTCAGCTTGCTCATTGAAGGTGAATATACGGGGCTGCATTGTTGTGAAGATTAAAGTAGTCTTTGAATACAGCTCCATAGAATTGTTCTTCTGTGAGTTATAATAGATGTCGATATTTGAAAGATCAGCACCACCGGGCTCTGACATTTTAAAATCATCGGGGAATACCATAAGCAGATCTGTTTCCTTGTTCTTTATCTGCTTCTGATACTTTTCAATATCGTTATCGGGTGCAGGCTTTATTTTGAGCTCTTCAAGTGCAGCCTTGAACTCCTCGGGAGCGTTTATGCTGTAAGCAACAACAGGCTTTTCAAGCTGCTCGGCTGTTTCCTTCTGAGCATCGGTCATAGATGTCATAAGCATACAATATCCGAAAACGATAGCAAAGGGCAGTATGAACATCTGAAGCAATATAGCCTTATCACTGAAAAATGCCCTTATTTCTTTTTTTGCAACTGTAATAATATCTCTCATGGTCACACCTCATCTTTTCCGCCGTTAAGGCTTGTATAAATATCATAGAACGCATCTTCAAGCGAGCGTCCCTGCATGAGGTTCTCAAGAGTATCATTTGCAACGATTTTACCGTCCATTATCATGGCAGCTCTGTCGCAGACCTTCTCTACGAGATCGAACAGATGTGTTGATATTATAAGACATTTTCCTGCTTTTTTCATGTTAAGAATGAATTCACGTACTTCACGGGCTGCAATAATATCAAGACCGTTCGTAGGCTCATCGAATATTATGAACTTAGGGTCATGGATAACAGATATTACCAGTGAGACCTTCTGTCTCTGTCCCTGTGAAAGCTTTGCGATCATGGTATCGGCAAACTTATTTATACCGAACTCATCAAAAAGCTCCTTTTTTCGCTTTTCAGCTTTATCCTTCGGCAGATGATAAAGTTCTGCAAAGAAATCGAACATCAGATTAGGAGTTGATTTCATATCAGGCTTCAGATCAGTCGTAAGGAAAGCAAGCTCTGAACGCACCTTTTCCGGCGTCTTGACTGCGCTTACGCTATTGTAAAGAGCATCGCCGCTGTCAGGCTTGATAAGCGTTGCAAGCATACGCATGGTCGTTGTCTTACCTGCGCCGTTTGGTCCGATAAGTCCGAAAACTTCTCCTGATCTTGCTGTAAAGCTTACACCGTTTACTGCTGTTTTCGTTCTTTCGCTCATTCCGAGAGTTTTGCGCTGCTTCTCGGAAATAGCAAAGGTCTTTACAAGATTTTGTGCTTTTAGTTCTTCCATTTTCTTCTCCTTTTCAAAAATAGTATTGTTACCCCAACAACAAAAAGTGTTAAATAGCTAACTTATATATTATATCATATATGCTCCGGATGGTCAACTTTTTTTGCTCAAAAAGTATAATAATACACCCATATATACATAAAAAAGCTTTCATTGTACCCACCGTATGAGTGAGTACAATGAAAGCATATCAATCTGTAAATTCTGCATGATCTTTTCCTGTGTGTTTTCCCTTATACAGCCTTTCGTCCGCACAGCTTATGACCTTGTCCACACTGTCATCTGAAAAACCTTCGCAGATACCAAAAGTCATAGTAACGGAAAATGTTTCTTTTTCCTTGGAAAACTCTTGAAGTCTTATTGAATGTATTATTTTATTTGCATAAACAAGACCTTCGTCAATTCCTGCATCGGGAATGGCAATCAAAAACTCTTCGCCGCCCCACCTTGCGGCACAGCCGTTTTCTGGGAGGCTGGCAGAAATGATCTCTGCAACAGTCACAAGTACGGTATCGCCGAAATCATGACCATAGGTATCATTGACCATTTTAAAATTGTCGATATCACCGATGCCTATAACGTATTTTCCACCCAAATCATGAATCTTCTGTGATATCTCAGCAAGATTTTTGCTCATGGCACGGCGATTGCTCAGCTTTGTGAGAGGATCGACAGAAGCCATTATCCTGAGCTGTTCAGTCTGCACTCTGTATATCGGTTCATATATGTATAGATAGTGGTAACGTATATGAGCACAAAAGAGCCTATGGATATATTTATAGCATAAAATACAGTCTCATATGGCGTGTTTTCAATATTATAAACTGTATATCCGGGATCACGGTAAATGTATTTAAGTATGCCGTAAAGAATTATCGACACTCCCATTACTATAAAAGGAGCTTTCTTGTTCTTATTAGGCATAAGATACGCTATAGGTATGACCATAAGCAGAAACATACCGAAATCAGATGTCCAGCCTACACAGGCAGTAGCTGCTGAGGCATGGACTATTATCTCAGCTATAGATGCGTATACCAAATTCAGTTTTTCCTTAACTCGTTTTACCAATACTATTGTAGATGCATAAAACAAGATACTGAATACGTTGAATATGACCATATCCTTTATGCCTGCCATGTAAAACAATACAAGGTAAAGGGTATGTGCAGCGAGGCAAGCTGATAATGCGAAAAAATATGCAAGGAATTCTATCCTGCGGGATATAAGACGCTCTATCCTTTCGATAAACAAAATATCTTTTTCGTATTTTTCTTTCGTATACATACAGGCTTCACTTCCTCAGCTTTATCGGAAATATGCTATCAAGCACTGCTTACATTCCAGCTTATATAGTGTACCTTCCTATATCGATTCTTTTCTCGAATTCACTCTGCGGGAGCGGCTTATCAAACAGATAGCCCTGAGCCAGATGGCAGCCGTTCTGCCTTAAAAGCTCGAGCTGTGAAGGAGTTTCAACACCCTCAACTATACATTCAAGTCCAAGCTCATTTGCCATTGCTACAACATACTTGAACATGACGCTTCTTGTGCTGTCATGAGATTCACCGTCCAGGGGCAGGAATATCTTATCTACCTTTATAACGTTCCACGGAACTACACGGATAAGGTTAAGTGAAGAATAGCCCATGCCGAAATCATCTACAGACGTGCATATATCCTGCTGCTGAAGCCCTTCAACAACACGCTTCAGATCCTTGAACTCTACGTCTGTCGTAGTTTCGGTAAGCTCTATCTCTATGTATTCATGGGGAACATTATGACTGTCGATTATCTCGATAAGCTCATCGAGAAGATCGGGATTGATCATATGGCGGCGCGAAAGGTTTACAGAAACTCGCACAGCTTTTCTTCCTTCGTCCAGCCATTTGCGTATATGACTGCAAACCTTGTCAAGCATATAGTAATCGAGCTTGCATATCTCGTTTGTTTCTTCAAGTATGGGGATAAATTCCATAGGCGGTACTATCTTTCCATCATGGAACCAGCGGCAAAGCGCCTCTGCGCCGCACAGTTCTCCTGTATCTATATTGATCTTGGGCTGATAGAACACAACGAATTCATCATTCTTCAGTGCCTCGGGGAAGATGCTCTGGATACGCCTTGACCTTTCCTTGTCAGACATGAGCAGATCCGAGAAAAATACGATATTTCCCTGAGCAGTGTTCCTTGCTACCTGATAAGCGTGCATTATCTTGCCCATTATATCATTCGGCACCCTTACCGTATATCCATCGGGTATGCAGAATACACCTGCGCAACAGGAGATGCGGACTGTTCCGCCGTCCTTGTCGGCAACGACTATACCCTCATTCAGATATTCAAGAATATCGGGAAGATCGGTCTGATCGCAGATGCATACAAAGGCATCACCGCCGAGTCTTGAGACCATTCCGGTTTCTCCTATTATCTTTTCGATACGCTTATAGTGATTAAAAAGAACAGTATCTCCGCCAGCTCTTCCGTATTTTTCATTTATGACCGCAAAATGTCTGAGATTATAATTTATGGCTGCCTTTCCGTCAAAATCGCCCGGATGTCCTCTCCATGAAAGGTATCTGAAAAAGCTTCGGATATTCCTGTAGCCCACATCATCAAAAAACGCAAGCTGCTCAGCCATTATCTGTAAACGATTACGGCATACATATACAATAGCTGTCCGCATAGTGAGATCTACTTTGGAAAGTTCTTCCTCAGTCAGCGGCTCAACTTTATCTGTCATATATACTGTCATTGTTGTTATAGACATGAGTCGGTTGACACATCGTACAGTATGAACAGGCTTCCCTTCCTCACCTGTATCGTAGCTTATCATAGTCTCACCTTCACCGCGCTGCTCCTCAACAGGACCACGGTAATAATGAGTTACACCCTTTGATAGACGGAACATTGCTGCTATTTCATTCAGAATACTTTCTATACGCTTGGTATCAGGCTTTACATCTACATTCTGAGTAAGAGATGCAAGCTGCTCATAAAGCTTGTAAAAGCGTAATTCGCGCTCTGAATCCATAACGCCCCCTCCATTTCCGTATAATTATGTAAAAACTAATTATTGTCTTTAGTTAGTTTTATTATATACTATAATGACAAAAATTGCAATAGATAAATTGTAAAAAAGCAGAACTGAAAAGTCAGGTGTTTTTTTATTGTTATTTCAGATATTATCAGCCTTGCAATCCAATGCTCTTTATGTTATAATCTTTAAATGAATAGGAGGAAGCATATGACTCTACAGCAACTTAAATATATTATTATGATAGCGGAAACAGGCTCTATAACTACAGCGGCAGAACGCCTGTTCATCGCTCAGCCCAGTCTTTCGAAGTCAGTTGCGGAACTCGAAAAGGAAATGGGGATAACCATTTTCAACCGCAGCAACAGAGGTGTATATCTTTCTGAGGAAGGAACAAAATTCCTGTCATATGCACGGCAGATAGTCGAGCAGGCAGAGCTCCTCGAAAGTGAATACAAGGCTGCTCCGCCCCCTAACCGGGCATTTGCGGTATCATCACAGCATTATGCCTTCGTAGTAAACGCCTTTGTTGAGCTTGTACACGAATACGGCCGTGACAAATATGAATTTACTCTCCGTGAGCTTAAAACGGCTGAGATAATCGAAGACGTAAGAACCCACAGAAGCGATATAGGCGTTCTGTTCCTGAGCAATTTCAACCGTGAGGTAATACGCCATATACTGCAAAATGAAGAATTGAAGTTCGAGAAGCTGTTTACCGCAAAACCTCATGTTTTTGTCAGCAGGAGCAATCCACTTGTGGGCAGAAAAACAGTAACCCTTGACGATCTGAAGGATTTTCCGAGACTTACATATGATCAGGGTGTGAAAAACTCGTTTTATTTCGCAGAGGAACTCCACATAACAGCGGAAAGTCCGAAAAATATCATCGTTTCCGACAGAGCGACCCTTTTCAATCTGCTCATAGGTCTGGACGGCTATACCATTTCATCAGGCGTCCTCAGCTCCGATCTTAACGGCAGCAATATCGTTTCCATACCTCTTGAAAGTGATGAGATAATGGAAATAGGATATATAATCACCACCGACCGCCCAATGAACAAACTTACGAGCCGCTACCTCGAACACCTCAGAGAATATATCGAAAACTATTCTGTCTGATATAGCTTTTAGCTATGGTACCGCATTTCTTTTTGATATTAACACATTTCCGACAGATATGCTATAATATAAACATAGTAAAACATATCGGAGGAATAGGAAATGAATACAACTATAATAGGATACCCAAGAATAGGCAATCTTCGTGAGCTCAAATTCGCAAGCGAAAAATACTTCCGCGGTGAGATCACAGTTTCAGAACTTGAAGCAGCAGCAAAGGCTATACGTTTATATAATCTTGATTTGCAGAAAAAAAGCGGCGTTGATTTAATACCTTCAAATGATTTTTCATTCTATGACGGAGTTCTCGACACAGCCTTCCTGCTTAATGCTGTACCTGACAGATATACCTCACTCGGACTTTCAACACTGGATACATACTTTGCAGCAGCAAGAGGATATCAGGGGGAAAAGGGTGATGTCAAGGCATTTGCAATGAAAAAATGGTACAATACCAATTATCACTACATGGTGCCTGAGATAGATGATGCTACAGAGATAAAACTTGTCGGCACAAAGCCCTTTGACCTCTTCAAGGAAGCCCTCGATAACGGTGTCAGAACAAAGCCTGTTATCATCGGTGCTTATACATTTTTAAAGCTTGCAAGATACAAGGGCACAAAAACTTCTGCTGACTTTGTTCAGCAGACTGCAGATGCCTACTCGGAGCTTCTTGCAAAGCTCGGCAGTCTTGGCGCAGAATGGGTTCAGTTTGATGAGCCTTCACTGGTCAAGGATATGACAGAAGATGATATCAGACTCTTCACTGACCTTTACAATAAGATACTCCCTAATAAGGGCGCGGTGAAGGTCATTGCACAGACCTATTTTGGAGATGTCCGCGACTGCTATAATTCACTTTGCAATCTTGACTTTGACGGTATCGGTCTTGACTTTATTGAGGGCAAAAAGTCACTTGAGCTTGTTAAAAGCAACGGTTTCCCTAAGGATAAGATCCTCTTTGCAGGTGTTGTAAACGGAAAAAATATATGGCGCAATAACTACGCAAATACGCTCCTTATAGTTTCCGAGCTCAAAAAGCAGGCAACTGATATAGTACTCAATACATCATGCTCACTTCTACATGTTCCATGCACTCTTGCAAACGAAACAAAGCTTGCCGACAGCTATAAAAAGCACTTTGCATATGCAGAGGAAAAGCTCACAGAGCTTGCTGAAATAAAGAAGATACTCGGCTCGGATTGTCCTGCCGAAACAGCTGAATACCGCAATAATTCCACACTTCACAGCGAACCGAGATCAGGCAGGAACGATGTTGTAAGAAATAAGGTCGCCGAATTAAGCGAAAAGGATTTCATCAGACTTCCTGCTTTTGCCGAGCGTGAGGAAATACAGAAGAAGCGTTTTGAGCTTCCTCTCTTCCCCACTACGACCATCGGCTCATTCCCGCAGACTGCCGAGGTAAAGTCTACACGTAACGCTCACCGCAAGGGAGAGATATCAGACAGTGAGTATGAGTTCTTCATTGAAAAGAAGATAGCTGAGTGTATTGCACTTCAGGAAGAAATAGGGCTTGATGTGCTTGTTCACGGCGAATTCGAGCGTAACGACATGGTAGAATACTTCGGTGAGTGCCTTGACGGATATATCTTCACAGAAAAGGCATGGGTACAGTCCTATGGTACACGCTGTGTTAAGCCTCCTGTAGTATGGGGCGATATCTCCCGTGCAAAGCCAATGACCGTAAGGTGGTCGGTTTATGCTCAGAGCCTTACAAAAAAGCCTATGAAGGGTATGCTTACAGGTCCTGTTACTATCCTTAACTGGTCTTTCCCACGCGAGGATATATCCCTCAAGGAAAGTGCATTACAGATAGCACTTGCTATCCGTGAGGAGGTCCTCGACCTTGAAGCAAACGGCATAAGCATCATACAGGTAGATGAAGCTGCTCTCCGTGAGAAGCTCCCGCTCCGCCGCTCTGACTGGCGCGAGGATTACCTCGACTGGGCTATCCCTGCATTCCGCTATGTTCACAGCGGTGTAAAGCCTGAGACTCAGATACACACACATATGTGCTACAGCGAATTCGCTGATATAATAAAGGATATCGACGATATGGATGCCGATGTCATCACCTTTGAGGCTTCACGTTCAGACCTCACTATCCTCGATGTACTGAAGGAAAACAATTTCCGCACCGAGGTAGGTCCCGGAGTATATGATATCCATTCTCCAAGAGTTCCGTCAAAGGAAGAGATAAAGACTGCTATCAGCAAAATGAAGGAGCGTATCCCTGCCGAAAAGCTCTGGATAAATCCTGACTGCGGACTCAAAACAAGAGGAAACGCCGAAACAGTTCCGAGCCTTATCAATCTCGTGAACGCTGCGAAAGAGGCAAGAAATGAAAACTGCTGAATTATTTGAACAGAAAACCGTCTTTTCACTGGAGGTGTTCCCTCCAAAGCCCGATGCAGACGAAAGTATCATATATCAGACTCTGGAACAACTGTCTGATATCGAGCCTGATTTCATCAGCGTGACCTATGGTGCAGGCGGCGGCAAAAATGGCTGTAAAACTATACAGATTGCATCTGATATACAGAACAGATACGGTGTTGAAAGTGTTGCCCATCTGCCTTGCATAAACCTAAAAAAGGAACAGGCTGTGGAGATACTCGACAATATGCATGAAAACGGTATCGAAAATATACTTGCTCTGCGCGGTGACAGAACAGATGATGCCGCTCCTGAGGGAGATTTTCACCATGCAAGCGATCTTATCAGATTCATCAAGGATAACTACGACTTCAATATAATCGCCGCCTGCTATCCCGAGGTACACCCCGAAAGTACAGGTGCAGTAGATGACCTTAAATGGCTCAGATACAAGGTAGACTGCGGTGCAGATCATCTTATCTCGCAGCTTTTCCTCGACAATCACCGCTTCTTTGACTTCCGTGAAAAGGCTTGTATCGCAGGGATAAATGCACCTATAGAAGCAGGTATAATGCCTGTGACGAACAAGCGTCAGATAGAGCGAATGGTAAAGCTCTGCGGAGTAGAGCTGCCAAAGAAATTCGTCCGTGTACTCGAAAAATACGAGCATAACGAAACTGCTCTCCGCGATGCGGGCATAGCCTATGCCATAGATCAGATAACAGAGCTTATCGCAGAGGGCGTTGACGGCATACACCTCTATACAATGAATAATTCCTATATCGCTCATAAGATCTTTGACGCGGTACAGTCACTTATTTCCGTTAATTCGTTTATAAGCTGAATTCTGTAAAATCCGACTTCTACAACTCCTATTCTAATAAGAAAAGCAGGCTCACATTGAACCTGCTTTTCTTTATATACAGCCGTATATCAGACTCTTCGCCCGTCCTTTTCGGGATGTTCACGATAATACGCCCTCTTGTTCTCGTACATTTTTTCATCAGCCTCCTGCATTGCCTTGCAGATGTCATATTTCCCTTTACAAAAAACAGCTCCGACCGCAAAGCTTATATCAGATGTATCGGCAAGGGTGTTAAGCTTTTCGGTCTGCTTTGCAAGCTTTTCTTCCGTTATATCGGGACATAATACTACAAACTCATCACCGCCCGCACGATATATCTCATAGTCCCCGAATGCTATCTTCAGGAGCGCAGCAGCTCTGGCAAGCAGCTTATCTCCAGCAGTATGCCCGTCCGTATCGTTTACAGTCTTCAGTCCGTTCAGGTCGGCAAAAACAACACCCATTGCTTCCGGAAGCTCAGCTGCCCCCGACACTATCCTGTCTACACGATTATTCATGGTATTTCGGTTATATACCTGCGTAAGTCCGTCAATAGCGTTCCGCTCCTCAAGCTTGGATATAAGCTGATAATTTGCTATTACAGCGGCAAGCATGAAAGATGTCAGCGAAAGTATCTCCTTTATCCTGAATATTTTATCAATATCAAAATCAGCAGCCCATATAAAACCGACAAGCCTGGAATTATAGCGTATAGCATACATGATGATACTGTTTATATCATGTGTAGCAAGTGACTCATACCAAAGCTGATCACGTTCCTTTAATGTATTCATATCAGCGATCATCATACAGTCACTGCCTGCAAGATCCTTTTCCCATTCAAGAGCCACCTCATACGGAGTCCTCTTCATGCCTTTGGCTATATTGTCAAGTATATATGTACTTACACCGTTCTGATTAATGAACGTACACTTCTCCTCTCTTTTATCCACCATATACATAGCACAAAACCTTGAATTGCAAAGCTTTTTCAGTTCTCCGATACTGTCAGCAAGTGATTTTATGAAATTCTGTGTTTCATGCAGCTTGATAGTTATATTCAAAACCGCTTCCAAAACATCTGATGAACGCATAGTCATAGCATTAGAGTCCACCTTTTCCGAGCGATTCATTATATATAATACATAAACAGTTCTTTTCCCGTCTTTGTCAGGCATTTCATCGGTCCCGTAAGGTCCCGATATCGGAAAATAAAATCCTTTTATCCAATGATCGTAGGCATTCACATAGGAATAAAGCGGTATATTTTCACTACCGCACTTGTAGCACATCTTTTCATGATTTATTTCGTTATAATATGCACGCCACGGTATCCCGGGATAAAATTCAGGTGCATCAGGATCGCTGACAAGGAGACTTTCATTTGCATGATTTACCTGCATAATACGAAGCTCGCCGAAACTGCCGTCAGGCATAATATCAAAGGAATGAACACTTGCAAGTCCGTGAAAGCTTTCAATGCCTTTCAGATATTCCATATACGCTCCCCCTTTTAGTATTTAGTATATGAGTTATATACATTATAACATTTTTTTGTTAACATTTCATGTATTTCAAACGAAATTCCTTATGAAGTTTTTATAGTTCACAAGGTTATTTTGCATAATCAAAACGAATAAAAGCGGTATATTCATTATCAAATTCACAATTTATTATATTAAATATTATTATTTTTGTGTTTTTTTCTTGATTTTTATAAAATAATGTAGTATTATGATGTTAAGAAATAAATACAGAAAGGGAATGGGCATTTTATAAAGGAGTGAATTCATATGAAAATGTCCACATTCAAAAAACTTATCAGCTGTACTCTCTCAACTCTGTTGATCGCAGCCGGTATGCCCACATCAACTGTTGCAAACGCAGGCGGTTTTCAACAAGGTTTCGGCGGTGACAACGGCGGCGGCATGAACTTCGGAGGCTTCGGCGGTGACAACGGCGGCATGAACTTCGGAGGCTTCGGCGGTGACAACGGCGGCGGCATGAACTTCGGCGGCTTTGGCGGTGACAACGGCGGCATGAATTTCGGCGGTTTCGGCGGTGACAACGGCGGCATGAACTTCGGCGGCTTTGGCGGTGACAACGGCGGCATGAATTTCGGTGGCTTCGGCGGTGACAATGGCGGCATGAACTTCGGCGGCTTTGGCGGTGACAACGGCGGCATGAATTTCGGAGGCTTCGGCGGTGACAACGGCGGCATGAATTTCGGTGGCTTCGGCGGTGACAATGGCGGCATGAATTTCGGTGGCTTCGGCGGTGACAATGGCGGTCAGCAGATCCCCGATAACAACGGAGGCAACAACTCATCACAGAACGAAAATATGATAAGGATCATGCCAGCAGGTGACTCCATTACTTTCGGTATGGGTGATACAGGCGGATACCGAAAGTATCTTGACTATTTCCTGAAGCAAATGGGCTATAACAATATTGATTTTGTTGGTCCTGAGGGCAAGAACGCTGCAACCTTCACCTACAACGGCAAGAGCGTCACATACGATGACAATCACGCAGGTTACAGCGGATATACTATCAAACAGAACTCAGGTTTCGGCAGCTTATATGATGTTCTCAAGCAGAAGAACGCTATCAAGCAGGCAAACCCTGATATTGTTCTCCTTATAATTGGTACAAACGATATGAACGGCAACCGTGCTACAAGTGCGTGTGAGCAGGATCTCCGCGACCTTATTGATTATTTCCTTGCTGAGATGCCTTCAGATGCTATGTTGTTTGTTTCAACTATTCCAGAGCTTGGCGGCGGTATGTTTGGCGGCGGCGGAGACAGATCTGCACAGATTGCAAGCTATAACGCTGCTGTAAAGAAGGTAGCAGAAGAATACAACAGTAATGGCAAGCGAGTTACATTTGCTGATATCCACGGCTGTCTCAACGGTACAGCTGACCTTGGTGACGGTGTTCACCCGAATGCTGTAGGTTATGAGAAAATGGGTAAGTACTGGGCAGGTGTTGTAGATGAGTACCTCAAGTCCTCAAAGCCGGCTGTTACTACAACAACTACTACCACTACAACTACTACCACCACCACAACAACTACTACAGTCACAGAAATCACCACCACAACTACTACAGCTCCCGAGCTAAAAATCACCCTTGCAGGCGATGTAAACTGTGACGGTCAGCTGGATATGTCAGATGTCGTACTCATAATGCAGGCACTTGCAAATCCAAACAAATACGGTGAAGAAGGTACAGCAGATATCCACCTTACATCACAAGGCAAGGTCAATGCCGATACAAACGGCGATGGCCTTACAGTAGGCGATGCTCAGGCTATTCAGAAAAAACTCCTTGGCATTGAGTAAATATTTCTGTATCAGATTTTCAATATATAAAGCCCACTCTATAACGAGTGGGCTTTTATTCTTGCAGATGACAACATCTTTAGTTGAAATAAAAAAGATATTATGGTAAAATTGATATTAAGACCTAAAAATGAGAGCAGTTGCTCCTTAGCAGCAGCACTAACAAAAGCAACAAAATGCATTATTTTTCACAAAGTTCGGATATTAAAAAAAAAATCTGAAAAAAGCGCGTAGTTTTTTCTTCTCATATCGTCTAATAAGTGAAAAGCTCCTAAAAAAGCTTTCAGAAAGGAGTTTGTCTATGGATAACGGTGCAAGTAGCTACCGCCGTTTTCGTGACAATGGTGATGTACAAGGATTAGATGAGATCATAATAGAATACAGCGATGGACTGATGCTTTACCTGACAAGTATAGTAGGAAACATCCAGACAGCAGAAGAGCTTACGGAGGACACCTTTGTACTCCTTGGTACAAAGAAGCCAAAGTATAAGGGAAAAAGCTCCTTCAAGACATGGTTATATGCCATAGGAAGGAATATTGCCATAGATCATATCCGCAAGTACTCAAAGAAGTCCTGTATTTCTATTGAAGATACACCTGAGATGACTGATGATGAAGCTTCTGTTGAAGAAGCATACATCAAAAAAGAACAACAGATAGCGATACATAAGGCGATGCGCAAGCTCCACCCTAAATATCAGCAGGTGTTATGGCTCGTTTATTTTGAAGGATTCAGCAATAAAGAAGCTGCAAAGATAATGAAAAAAAGTCTCCGCAGCTTAGAATCCATATTATATCGTGCTCGTAAATCACTCAGATCACAACTTGAAACGGAGGGTTTTGAATATGTTGAAGCATGAAGAGATGATCGAGAATGTACACCGCCGCATAGCTCAGTATGAGGAGGAGAAGAAAATGAAAAAATCTAAATTCAAAAATATTTTTTCTGCAAAAAATAATAAAACAGAAGCTAAAAAACTTAATGAAGATGAATATACCGAGGTAGTAAGCGGCACAGATAATATAAGTTCCTCACGAAATACACTGCGGATAGTAAGCTCATTAGCTGCCGCTGCTGTACTTGTAACCGGCATAGGTGCTACAGGTTTCCTGCTGCATAAAAACAAGTCTAATAATTCAGCTTTGCCGGAGGAAGATGTTATTTGCACAGAATCGAACGAGTCTGATAATATCGTTGATCCCGGCGCTGTTTCACCATTCGTTGATTTCAGGCAGATATATTTCGGAATATGGAGTTTTCCCGAGAACTTTGACGAATATCCGTTTGATTATTCATCCGAAACATATGATAAGCTTGCAGTATTTCTGAATAACTTTAACTGGGGCGAAGGAAACAACATAGAAGAAAAGGATATCCCTGATTTCGATAACTTTGATGGCAATGGATATAATGGAAATGGATATGCTATCAATTGGCGAAAAGGTGATGTATGGTTTGATATCTACGTTACAGAGGACGGAAAAGCATATTATACGGCAAAAAAATGCCAGCCTGACACAGACACCGGTAATTATTTTTATCCTATCATTGAAAGCTCGGTATATGATATTGATTATGAAACCTTTGATAAGGGCGTACAGGATATCTGTAGCAGTAATGTTCCAGATACAGGCGAATATCTTTCCAAGAGAGAGAAAAAATATCTCACTCAGGGTGAATTCAAAAATGGTATGGTTGAATGCCGTGAGGAATACAATTCCGAAGAGGTCATTTCTGAAAATCACAAGTCATTCAATGCTCTTCAGGGCTTCCTCAGAGATGATTTCGTTGGTATGCTGCAACATCCTATTGATGATATCACCTATGACAGCGATTATCTGATCTATACTGTTGAATGTTTCTATACAACAAGCAGTACGACTACTCGCAGATTAACATACTATATCAGCAGCAATGGTGCCGTAAACTTCTGTGAGTATGAATTGACAGCAGATGCTAATATCCCTACAGGTTGTGATAACTACTATATCGACATAAATGAGTTTGAGACTGTTCTCAATGACATTGCAAGCGGAAAGTACGATGATAAATATTCCTTCGAGACAAAAACAAC
>Ga0310786_10002073_pt1 | contig 31355 bp, 30 predicted proteins | sample AusTroGonzalo_MG_FD_203881 | JGI IMG/M metagenome (GOLD analysis project Ga0310786, IMG submission 203881) | Bovine rumen microbial communities from tropical cattle in Woodstock, Queensland, Australia - Gonzalo_03 (v2) (version 2) | ecosystem: Host-associated > Mammals > Digestive system >...
CAACTTGGGCAAAAAACACCACAGATAATTACAAAATTTCTGCAATATACATTAACATAGAAGCTATTAGACAACTTCATCCAGACCCAACAGATTTTTTCTATCATGCTCTCGCAGATTTTGTACATGAAATGCATCATGCATTAGATTATCAAAATACACGACAGGGTGCACTGGGCTCACAAATCGAGCGTATTGATAGAACAATATATGTCGATGTGTCCGAAAACTTTAATGATAATCGTGCTTCTGCAACAGAACGTAGTTCAAACAAAATAGCCGAAACTCTGATGAAAGAATTAAAAAAATCTCGGTTGGTTTAAGTGTTTTAACCGGTTATTTTTTATGCTCGATTAACGCAAGCATACTCCCACCAAAATGAAAAATACACCCCTGCGATGTATTTTTTATTTTGTATTGGATGTGTTTGTGGCATTAGACCATACAAACGCAGTTTGTTTGGTTCGACAACAAGCAGATTTTGGAAGTGCAACGCACCAAAATCGTTGCGGTTGCCACGTAGCCGGCATATGTAATATGTCGAGCGAGCGAATCTACCCACTAAGTCTTGCAAATCTTTTTTATTATTGTTTGTTGAGGCGCTCCACCACCACACCTAATTTTATTTAACAAATTTAGCAAAAATATTCTTGACAATTGTTTTTTTTGTGTTATATTGCGTTCAGAAACAGAACCAAAAAGGGGTTATACAATGGAACAAAATTTAAACCAAGAATTAGAAAAAGCTTTTTTAGCGCTTGACGGTAAACGCGTAAAATCTTTGTTGGAAATGGGCGCTGACAAAAACCATAGTGTAAGAAGTCGTTTATTGTTTTCTTGCATGGGTTCTAAACCAGATCCACACCATGGCCGTGCCAGCTATCCAAAACGATTGGAAGAATATGAAAACAAATTGAAACTTGCCGAATTATTGCTTCAAAATGGTGCAAATCCAAATGTATGCGACGAAAATTATACATATGATTCACCATTGACCGACAGTTTATACAATTGCAATTACAAATTGGCAACATTGTTAAAAAAATATGGTGCAAACATTGATATAAGAGACTTTGCCGGCGACACACCTTTGTTGACCTTCTCTGAAAACATAGACTGTGCAAGACTTCCTGAGATGAAATTTTTGTGCAAAAATGGTGCAAATATCAATGCAAAAAACAGTTTTAATGGCAAAAATGCTCTTATGAACATAACTGGTTGGGACGTCGTTTGTGCCTCAGATTTATTCATGGAAACACAATGGGTTCTTAAACCTGTGAAATATTTGGTAGACAATGGTATAAATGTTAACGCAGTAGACAAAGATGGAAAAACCGCTTTGATTCATTCTTTGTCACAAAATTGGGACGATTATTATGATGAGTTTGATGAAATAGCACTTAAATACAAAGACAATTTCAACAAACTTTTCTATTATGACATTCCAAAGATATTGTATGCAAATGGCGCACGCATAGACATCGTAGATAACAGCGGATGTTCCGCTATGGATTATGCGAATAGAAACAATATAGAATTAAGATTATTTACACGCGCCATAGACAATGCAAATCGTATATTGCGAAATCGAATAATCAAATCAGAAACAACAATGACCAAATAACAAACAAGACCTTTGATTACAAAGGTCTTTTTTTACAATTCAGCATCCATTGCATTAAATAATTTTTCCAATAATTCTGTATCTTCGACATCCGTTACCATCAACATTGGTTTACCGCCGGGATATTGAATTTCCATTTTTGCATTTGATAAAATTTGTGATGCCATTGGTGTTGGTTTTATCCACAATCTATTATCATAAATTCCGCCAATAATTTTTCCATGATAATAAATAATATATTCGCCCATCATTGCACGATAATCTATACCGGATAATCCCGATAATTGTTCCAAAATAAAATCAAGATATTCTTTGCTGGACGACATTATTTAATATTTTTATACTCTGATTTTAATTTTCCAAACATCGCTGTATCATGCACAGAACCATCCGGCCATAATTTACGTTCACGTTGAATGCCTTCAAGGACATAATTGTTTTTTTCTGCATGACGACGAGAAGCGATATTTTCAGTATCACACCAAATAGTTATTTTTCTTAAATTCAAAGTTTCAAATCCTAAATTTTCTATTATTGGTATCAACTTATCTATTAACCCTTTGCCACGCGCAGATTTTTTCAACCAATATCCAATTTCCGCGGTTTGGTTTTTTACATCTATACCGGACAAACCTATTTCGCCTAATAATTCATCACCACGAAAAATGCCATACATTGCATATTGCCAATCTGAATCGCCAATGTATTTTGTTTTATATGCATTAAAAACATCTTGCACAGTTTTATAAATGCCATTTTCCATCCAAAATTTAAAACTGTTTTCATCTTCATGAAACGCATCAAAAATTTGTTGCGCATATTGATTCGTTAACGGAATATCTTTCAATACCAAATCATCAACAACCATACTTTCAGGTTTTATATATTCGAACATTATCTAACACCTTTTTTACAATTATAACATTATTACACCATTATAAAAATCTTTATTTTTATAATCTTTATTATTATACTTTGAACCAAAGGGGTGATTAATATGACAAAAATATGTCAAAGTTGCGGTATGCCAATGATGAACGAATCATTATATGGAACAAATACAGATGGTTCTAAAAATTCAGATTATTGCATTTATTGTTATAAAAATGGCGAATTCATACAAAATTGCACTATGGACGAAATGATTGAACATTGCGCTGGGTTTATTAATGAAGTCAACAAAGGATTGCCCCAACCAATCACCAAGGAAGAATACATTGGCCAAATGAAAATGTATTTTCCACATTTAAAACGTTGGCACAATGAAATCACTATTACGAATGATATGATACCTGAAAACCCTGCATTGGTTGGTATCAAAGAATTTATTGAAAAAATGACGGACACATTGCCTGTCACATTTATATCATCGGTTGATGAAAACGGTTTTCCGTGTACCAAAGCGATGTTATCACCACGCGTACGCGAAGGTATCAAAGTATTTTATTTCACAACGAACATGTTTTCTTTGCGTGTTGCACATTATAAGCAAAACCCAAAAGCGTGTATCTATTTCTGCGATACAACAAATTTCACGGCTGCAATGCTGCGTGGCACAATGGAAATATTAACAGACGAAAAAACAAAACAAATGATTTGGCGCGACGGCGACACAGAATACTATCCGGGCGGCATCACAGATCCAAACTATTGTGTTCTAAAATTCACCGCCATTGACGGTCGTTTTTACAGCGATTATTACCCGCGCAGTTTTATAATTGAATAAAAAAATTACAAAAAAACACCGGCATTTGCCGGTGTTTTCTAATATTTTTATTTTAATGGCGGAAAACAATTTTCACCTGTTTCTGGACAACAAACCATCCAACCATCGCCCGCGTCGGTATAAACTTCACCGGCACAACAACCGTTCTTATCTGGCTTATTTCCATCGGTACAGACCGCAAAAAAACCGTTCCAATTTACAATCATATAATGTGTCACATATCCGATCGCGCCACCAAACAGAAAAGCAAACAAAACCATCATCCACATCTTAGATGATTTATTGCTTTGATTATTCTTTCTTATACGTTTCATTTTCTTTACCTTATTCTTCAATTATTTTTTCCAATTGAATTATAAAATCAATTGCAGGATTGGTCAATTTTTTTGCTTTCTCTATCATTTTGGCCGCTTCCGCTTGCATTTGTAAACGTTTATAAGTTTCAACCATTTCAGTTGCTTCACGTTCATTGTGTTCGATATCATCATCGGTCAAAGCGCGTGCAATTTCTAATTCTTGTCTTGCCAATTCTTTATATTTTTCAGAATTTTCAGGACATCCACGTTCTGATAAATTTGCATAAATTTTTGCGCGTTCCACACGATTTCCGGCATCGCCTTTGTACCCATTATTTAATCTTTCCATTAACAAACTTTCAATTTGTTCACATGTCGGTTGATTTTCAAGATTGTTTCCCGAATTATTAAATTCAAATTCATCATTATTATTTAACGCTTCGGCAATTTCTTGTTCACGTTTTGCTAACTTTGTATAATTTTCACGATTATTTACACATCCGCGTTTTGCCAATTTTTCATAAATTCTAGCGTTAGAATAATGGGCCGCAGAATCCATAGAATCTTCATTATACAATTCGTTTTTCAATAATTGTTCAACGGCACCACATGTTGTTTCTGGTAATTTATTTTTAACAACTTCTGGCTGCTGCGGTTTTATTTGTTGTTTGTTTTTCGTGGCAAAAAATCTGCGCCCGTTGCAATTTTCAGAAAAAACTTTATTTAATTGTGCCAACAAATCAGGCCGATTATTTTTTGCCGCCGCAATAATTTCTTCTGATAAATCAGCACACTGTTTTCTGGTCATCATTGAATGATTTATTCGATCAGAACCATTTATAATAAATCCGAAAATCGCACCAACTAAAAACAGCGCTACAAGCCCAATTATGCCGTATACAGCATTTCTTTTATGTTCATTTTTTATCATTTTCTCTCTCCTTTGGTTTTAAAACTTATTTTACAATTCCATCTTTGATGGTGATTATTCTGTCGGCACGTTTTGCCAAATTCATATCATGTGTCACAAACAATAATGACATACCATTTTTACGAACCAAATCTAATAACAAATCAAATATAGTCGTTGCATGTTCTGGATCCAAATTTCCAGTTGGTTCATCTGCTAATAAAATTTCTGGTTTGTTTGCCAAAGCGCGTGCCAACGCAACCCTTTGTTGTTCGCCCCCTGACATTTCGCCCGGCAAATGCGAAGCACGATGCGCGACATTGGCGGCACGCAATAATTTCATAGCACGTTGATTCGCAACATCTTCCGCGACACCATTTGCCATCATTGGTAACACAACATTTTCAATCGCTGTAAAATCAGATAACAAATTATGTCTTTGATATACAAAACCCATTTTTTGACGGCGCAATATTGTTCGTGTTTCTTCGCTGATTTTATCCACAGGAACCCCGTTTATAAAAATATCACCCCCCGTTGGTTTATCCAACAATCCAACACACTGCAATAATGTGGATTTACCAGAACCGCTTTGTCCAACCAACGCGATAATTTCGCCTTTGTATAAATCAAAACCACCACCGCGTAAAATTCTTAACGGTTGACCACCTTCTACAAATGTTTTTTTAATATCACGCACAGACAACACAATGTGTTTTTTTGATATTCTGGACAAAGAATTCAATATACTTGCCATAACTTAAATCCTTATTCATTTTTCAATGTTTTAACTGGGTCCGTATTTGCTGCACGCCACGCAGGATACAACGTCGCCAAAAATGCCAAACAAATCGCAATCACGGCAATTCCCACAACCGTTGATGGAACCAATTTAGATGGTAATTCAGATAACGAATACAATTCAGCAGGAAACAAATCGCGTCCTGTTATAAATTGGAAAAATTTACGTACTGGTTCAATATATATCGCGACCAACACACCCAACACAGTTCCACACAACGACCCAATAATACCTATGCTGGTTCCAGTCAATATAAATATCTTCATCATCGATTTACGCGAAACACCAAAAGTGCGCAACACCGCAATATCACGATTTTTATCTTTGACCAACATAACCAATGATGAAATTATATTAAACGCAGCAACAATAACTATCAACAGCAAAATTAAAAACATCACACTGGTTTCAACCTGCAACGCACCAACAAAACCACGATTTAAATCACGCCAATCACGAATTATAAAACCATCTGGCAACAAAGCATCCAATGCGTGAACAACATTTTCGCTTTGTTCTGCATCTACTAAAAATAAATCAATGTGTGTGATACCATTTCCTATGTTTAAATATTTTTGAGCCGTGGAAAGCGGCATAAAAATATATCCAGAATCATATTCATACATCCCCATAAAAAACGACGATACCACTGGATACGCCATTATACGTGGCATTGTTCCAAACGGTGTTGCCGTTCCAGAATTTGCCGAAATCAACGACACCTTATCGCCCGCCGACACACGCAATGCACGTGACAACGACGCACCAATAATCAATTCATCATCAGCAACTTTGTCCAAAGCCTTTCCATAAATACGTGTTCCGTTTTTTGTTTTTGCTATCAAATCAGGCATTCTTATACCACGTATAATCGCACCAGAATTATTACCATTGGCGGCCGCCATTATTTGACCTTCTGCAATAGGAACAATAGATGTAGTATATTTTTCAACCACTTTGTTTTGGCGCATTTTTTCAATTAAATAGTCATAATCAGAAATCGCGCCATTTTGATGATACACAACAACATGTCCATTCATACCTATGATACGAGAAAGCAACGTTTCATGAAACCCACCCATCACAGACATAACAACAATCAATGTCGCAACACCTAACATAATACCAATCAAAGACACCCACGATACTACCGAACCAAACCCACGTTTTTTTGCAGCCATGTATCGAAAAGCAACTTTTTTTTCAACAGCAGAAAACAACATTTTTTATTCCTATTGATTTAATAAATCTCTTAAAACATCACCCGACAACGAAGGTATGTCTTTCGTTTTGCCTTTGTCATCAACAATAGATATTAAACGCGGGCTAACAAAAACCACCAATTCTGCAAACGGGCTTATCAACGTTTCAGGTGTTGTAACAAAAGAATGTGTTGGAATACCGACAATAACATAGTTATCGCCAACATCCGATGGAACCTTGAACGAAGACAATTCGCCATTAGACGTACTAAGCACTATTTTCGTATCGATTTTTTTATATCCGCCATAATCACCATAATTACCAGTTGCGCCAATTATCAAATCTGTTTCCAATCTATCTTCTTTGCTGCATTGGCCAATATCAAATCTTGATTGCCAACCGTTCGGTATCGCAAAAGTCCCTTGGGATATCAAAACAACACTGGCTTGACGTGACATAAATTCTTGCAAAGTTTTTGTATTTATTTCAGGGCTAACCACCAGCGCACGCCCAACAACACCTGGGATTGACATACGAATATTTTTTTCACCAAACGCAGGCAACATATCCATCCAAACAATAGCACTGTCAGTCTTTGGATAAATACGATAAACATCTATGTCCCACGCTAAAATATATTTTTTGGTTGCGATATCAGTTATTAACTTTGCTACTTCGCGTTCTGTTTGCCAATCGCCTTCAAACACAACTGTTTTATCTTTCCAGTTCACCAATAAATTGCGAACGTCACCACCATACATTGCATCCAACATTGCCATTATCATGGTTTCATCTTTTGGCATTTTTATCATCCATTTACCACGCCCGGTTAAATGAATTTCACCAAAATCTGCATCATATGAATAATATACATGTCCCAACTTGGTTATCAAATCAACCGCATCTGCCAATGGCGCACTTTCGATAACACCTGTAATTTTTTCAAAACTTGGCAAATCTTCCACAACAGAAATATCAGTATCTTTTAATAAAACATCCAAAACATCTTTGACTTTCATTTTTTTGAAATCAAAATCAGAAACTTTTAAATCTGGTAATTTATCACCAACATTTAAACGAACAATTTCAACTTTTTCTTCTGGGACAACTGAAACAACGCTTTGGTTATTCCAATCAACTTTGCACCGTTTCGGCAAATCAAGCGCGAAATGTTGTGCCGTATCTGTTGTTAGTGCGGCTTTTTTCGGAAAAATCGGCACGGATCTTTCATCTATGACATAATTTTCAACAACATTTACCGTATCATACATTGGCATTTCCGTTCCTCTGTTTGTGCAACCGCCAACCATCACAGAACAAACCATCAAAGCCAAAAACACTGTCTTTTTAAGTCTATATAGCCACATTTTTCTTCCTTTTTTTATTTTTCGTATTCATTTATACTATATATTCATAATTTTTTCAAATTCTTCTAACGTCATTTCGTATATAGGTTTTTGATTTGGGGTGACCAAATGTTTAACTGTTTCAAACTTTTTTTCAAACAAATCCATCACATTTAATGTTTCAGGACTAAGATTGGCACCCGCTTTTTTTAACCGACGACCATATTCCACAATATATTCTAATACGTCCGCCGCAAAAAAACGCCCAACGTAATTATCAATGGAAATTCCGCCTTTTTCCACGCAAATCGCGGATAAAACACGCGCCATTTCATTATAAAAATTAGCCAATTTTACATAGTTTTGAATAGATATTGCCATAACATTTCCCCTGTCCCGTTTTTTACATTATAAAAACTATTGCCACCCGAACGCAATTAAATTATAATATAAAATATGAGAATGAAATATTTATTTTTATTTTTGACTTTGACCGCATGTGCATCTGTTAATACAGGTTCGATTGATAATGCCACTATTTTAAATTGGGAAAACGATGCCGTAACCACTGAACAATTCGTTCGGGATCACAAATCATGTTTGGGAATAAAGGCCTCTAATTATCAAACACGATCCAGAATCGCAAAATTGTTGTCCCCGAATCAAAGTGCCCAAATGCCAGATTGGGATGGATTATGGGTGACTTTCCAATCAAATGAATACAAAGATGTCGGTCAACGGGCATTATTGTCTGTTCCGCCAAACACGGCTTCCAAAACGGTTGGATATTATCGTAAATGCATGTTGCGCCGCGGATATTTGTTGCGTGGCAAATAAAAAATCGTATTTATTGGCTATTTCTTAAAAATATGATATAATTAATCACATGAAAAAATCATTATTGTTTTGGTTGTATTTTGTGTTGTCCATTATTTTGGCTATATATTTTGCAACCCGTATTATAACAAGTCATATTGGACGCGGTCCAATATCAACTGTAAAACACATTGAAATATCCAGTGATTCACGTGATATAAACCCTGAACCTATCGGTGTTGCAATTGGTATAAGACACGGAACCCAATTGCGTTCTTTGGATTTACACCAAATAAACAATCGTATTATGGCGGTCCCAGGAATAAAAAATTCATCTGTCCGTCGTTTACCAAACGGGGATTTAAAAATCAAAACCGAACAATATAATGCGGTGGCCATGTGGACAGACGGGTCATTATATTATCCATTATCTGATGATGGCACAAAAATAGACACACCATCCGAAACACCAACTGAAAACACTATTGTTTTTAGTGGTGAAATCCCGAAAAATTTAACAGAAACATTAAACAATCTATCTGCCCTATCTGAATACATAGATTATGTTAATCTGGTAGAATCCAGACGTTTAAATATTCACACGAAAAATGGTATTGTTATATATTTACCGGAAAATAATCCTGGGGCGGCTATAAATAAAATCAGCGTATTAAACCAAACGCATAAAATATTATCTCGTAAATTATCAATCATTGATATGCGGGACGATGCGCGAATTTTGGTACAAACGAAAAAATGAACATGAACAATTCATATTTTCTGTGCCTTGACATCGGAACCTATGGTGTCCGTGGATTTGCACATCATGTCCGTAATGCAAAAATTATTCAATCTGCAACACATTTTGTAAAAAACACAAATACAATATACGCGTTAAAAATGGTGGTTGATGAATTAGAACAACAATTAAACACACATTTTGATTCTGCATTTATAACTGGCAATTTTGGACAATCTGATTTCAAAACTGTATCTAATACAATTTCTTGGAACGGTGAACACAAAATATCAGAATTGGATTTAAAACACCAAATTGCAAAAGTGACCACACCAGATGATTTTTATGCTATGCACATAGTGCCTATATTTTATGGGACACCAAACATAAAAAGTATAAAAAACACCCCCATCGGACATATATCAACCCAATTAAAATCTATATACAGTGTGATTTCATACGAAGAAGACAAAACAAAATATATATCTGATATAATGCGCCGCACACATATACAATCTGCCGGTTTTTTCGACGCTTCTTTTATTCAAAACGAAATTTACAGAAAACAAAACGAACGCGCATTATTTATTGATTTGGGGGCTGAATTTACAACTGTATCAATATGGACAGATCGTGGTCCGTTATACTTTGAAAAAATAAAAATTGGCCAACAAGATATAACAAACGCCATTGCAAAAAAATTAAACATTGGTATAAATGATGCCGACGAATTAAAAATCTTGGTTGCAAATGCATTGCCAAATGAAATGGATCGTTTTACCCCCGCTTCGTCATCTGAAAAATTTTCAAAATTTTCACGCGCAGATATAAATGAAATTTTTGTTCCTGAATTAAAAATAATTATCAACAATGTTTTTGATATATCAAAAAAATATATTGAACAATACAAGCCTGAAAAAATAATTTTAACTGGTGGTGGCACTGCAATTACTAATATAAACACATTTGTTGAACAGACTTTTAAAATCCCCGTTGATAACCAAACAGAAACCGCAACTATAAATGCTTTGTCAGAATACATATGGCAATTAAGATTACCTGAACGCAACGCATATCTTGAAAGACAAGAAAAAATTCATAATGCATTACATAAAATAACTAATGTCTTTCATAGAAAAAAAACAATAAAAAAGAAAAAATTTGTTCCGATTTTACCCAGCACACTTTGTTTTGATATGAAAGATTATACAACATATACCATGTTTGCCAGTGCTGGGATTTCAATGATACACGTTGATATTATGGATGGTTTTTATGTTGATAAAGTGGCCGGGGGCATAACTGAATTATCTGAAATACGTTCAAAAACAAAATCTCATTTGCATGTTCATTTAATGACAGAAAGCCCATCTATCTGGGCGGCAGATGCCGTAAATGCGGGTGCAGACACTGTTATTGTTTCAACAAACACTTCTGGTGTTCGCGAAGCAATCGATATTATAAAAAAGGCCGGCAAACGTTGTGGAATCGCATTAAATCCAGAATCAAATGTCGAAATTTTAGTTCCAATATTAAAAGACATAGATGAAATAATGATTATGGCGGTGACACCAGGGGCCGCGGGACAAGAATTTGACACCCGCGTTCTGCAAAAAATAAAAGCATTGGATTACACACGTAAAAAACATGGATTAAAATATCTGATCAGTGTCGATGGCGGTATAAATCCAGAAACCGCAAAATTATGTTGGGAAAACGGCGCGAATTTATTGGTCAGCGGTTCTTACCTTGCCAACGCCCCAGATTTCCCATTGGCCGTACAAAGTTTATTGAATCACTAATTTTCTTCCGTTACCATTTTGTGTGATGTAAATGTGAATTGTATTTTTTGGCAATCTTTCCAATGCGATTTCAGGCCATTCAATCAAAGTTATATCGTTATCAATTGCGTATTGCAAACCAATTTCTTCCAATTCAGATACATCTGCAATTCTGTATAAATCAAAATGTGATATCCCATCATAATTTTGAACCAATGTGAAAGTCGGACTGGGAACAACTGTATCTTCACCACGCAAAGTTTTTATTATTACGCGCGCAATTTCAGATTTTCCCATTCCCAAATCACCGTGCAATGCCACAGTCTGCGGCGCACGCAACGTTTTTGCAAAATTTTTTGCAAATTCATGCATATCTTTTAATGTATCAAGTATATAAATTTTTTCACTCATTTTTTTATTCCAATAATAATAAATCGTCTTCCATTTTATGAATTGCGTCACGCAATTCGGCTGCTTCTTCAAATTCCAAATTTTCAGCATGTTTATGCATTTTTTGGGTCAAAGATTTTATTTCACGCCGCAAAGTTTCAGCATCCATAACGCCACTTTTATTATACACAAATTTTCTGGTTTTGTCTGTTTTTTCTTGTTTGTCTGCAACTTCATCAAAAACAGATTTCGAAACAGTTTTTGGAACTATCCCATGTTCTTGATTGTATTTTTGTTGTTTTTCACGACGACGCGCAGTTTCAGATAATGCCTCTTGCATTGAATCTGTAATTTTATCAGCGTATAAAATAACCCGACCGTTTGCATTTCGCGCAGCACGTCCAATCGTTTGAATTAACGAACGCGTTGAACGCAAAAAACCTTCTTTGTCTGCATCCATAATCGCAACCAATTCGCATTCTGGAACGTCTAATCCTTCCCTTAACAAATTTATCCCAACCAAAACATCATATTTGCCCAAGCGTAAATCACGTAATAAATCTATGCGCTCTAACGTTTCAATGTCAGAATGCAAATACCGCGCCCGAACACCATTTTCAACAAAATAATCTGTTAATTGTTCCGCCATTTTCTTTGTCAAAGTTGTCACTATGACACGTCCTTTGGTTCGTTTAACCGTATCCAACAAATCGTCCACCTGATGCATTGTTGGACGCACGTCACATATTGGATCCAATAATCCGGTGGGACGTATAACCTGTTCAGAAACAATCCCGTTTGATTGTTCTAATTCCCATTGTGCAGGCGTTGCTGAAACAAATATAGTTTGTGGTCGTAATGCGTCCCATTCTTCAAATGTTAATGGACGATTATCAACACACGATGGTAAACGAAAACCATATTGTGCCAACGTTTCCTTGCGCGCCCTATCCCCGCGCGACATTGCGCCAATTTGCGGAACGGTCACATGGCTTTCATCTATAAACAAAATCGCATCTTTTGGTAAATATTCAAACAAAGTTGGTGGTGGCTGTCCCGGCAAACGCCCTGTCATATATCTTGAATAATTTTCAATTCCGCGACATGTCCCGGTTGATTCCATCATTTCAATATCAAAATTCACACGTTCGCGTAATCTTTGTTCTTCCACATATTTCATATTATCGTGAAAATATTTCAACCGTTCATCCAAATCAATACGTATTTGATTCAGCGCCTGTAATACAGACGGCATAGGTGTCGCATAATGCGTATTTGGATAAACGACCACACGATCTAATTTTCTAAGTTTTGCACCAGTCAAGGTATCAAATTCCCAAATTTCATCAATTTCATCGCCAAAAAAAGATAATTTCCAACCCCTGTCTTGGGAATGCGATGGAAAAATATCTAATGTGTCACCACGAACACGAAAATCACCACGCGCAAAACCGATATCATTACGTTTATATTGAATATCGACCAAATATCGCATAATTTCTTTCTCTGATATTTTATCGCCAGCCGTCAAAACCAATTTCATTTCACAATATTGTTCAGGCGCCCCAATACCATAAATAGAAGACACAGACGAAACAACAATAACGTCTTTTTCTTCCAACATTGCACGTGTTGCACTATGTCGCATACGATCCAATTGTTCATTTATCGCGGCGTCTTTATCTATATAAGTATCTGTGGTTGGAACATAGGCTTCTGGTTGATAATAATCATAAAACGACACAAAATATTCGACATGATTATTTGGAAAAAACGATTTCATTTCGGTATACAATTGCGCCGCCAATATCTTATTTGGCGCCATTATCATCGCAGGACGCCCCAATTGCTGAATAACATTGGCCATGGTAAAAGTTTTCCCAGACCCCGTCACACCCAATAAAACCTGGGATTTACGGCCTGTTTTGACACCTGTGACCAATTCAGATATAGCCGTTGGTTGGTCCCCCATCGGTGCATAATCTGATTCTAAATTAAAAATATCTGTGTTTTTATTCATAATCATTTTTTTGTTCACAACCACTAATATAATTCATTATAATAAAAAAACAAGGAAAGAGAATGAAACGTCTAAAGCCACGATATAAACGCAGAATTTTATGGACCATTGTATCTATCATTGGTGCGTTGTTGTTTGCGATGATAACTATACCCCCGATGATTCATTTAAATTCGTTAAAACCAAAGATAGAGAATATCATTTACAATGAAATTGGTGTTCCAGCAACAATACATGGAAATATAAATATTAGTTTGTTGAATGGTGCCACCATCGTTGCGCATAAAATATCTTTGCCGAACGGCATTGTTTCATCATGTGAATTCAAAATTCCTTTGCATGATATATTCAATCTGAAAAACGCTTCTATGTCCAGTGATATGATTGTAAACGGGGCGGATATATTGGTCGAAAAAATTGTTCCGTTTGATAAAAACGTGAACATAATTATGAGAAATTCGACAATAAAATTCTTGAACAAAGAATATAGTGTTGTTTTTGCCGATTTATCAAAAGAAAGAATATACGCCAACATTAAAACAGACCAACACACATATAAAATAACATCCATCAAAAATAAATTTGAAATAAAAAACAAAAACAATGAATTAAGTATATCTGGAACGTTGTTTGACAATGGCACAGCAACCGCACATTTACAAATCACGGCACAAAATATAAACAGATGGTTTGAATTTGAAAAACCAAAAATCAGCGGCCATTTCCCGATTGATGCAGATGTTAAATGGGACGGAAATTATGGTTTTAAATTTTCAAATATACATGCCGATGGCATCACTGGTAATATCATATTAAAACCAGACGGATATAAAACGGTAAAATTAAAATCTACAAATGCAGATTATGATATGTCTTTTATATTGAAAGATACTGCAATATTAAAGAACGCTAGTTTTGATTTAGATTTTTATGGAAAAATAAAATTTCTTGATAAAACCTTTAAACATCTTTATGTAAATATTATCGGTTCAGAAAATGGAATAAAAATAAATGATATCATTATTGATGAAATGACAATTCATGGTGGAATTATTGATAAATCTGGGGCGCATAATTTATCTATTACCATGTATGAAAACAACATCAAAACAACGTGCGAATTTAATGGCACACCAATAGATTGGCAATGTGATAAATTTTCGTATGGCAAAAATATATCTGGCACATTATCAGTAAACAAAAATGAATTTATGGCGCAAATTACATCTACCAAAAAAATCCCTGATATAAACACAATTATAAAATCAGCAAAACGATTTGGTGACAAAGGAATTGTAAAGTTTGCTTTTCCAGATATGGCCGGCATAATAAAAATAAACAACAAAGATATTTCAATAAAATATGATTTTGCAAAAAACAAAGATTTAAAATGGGCTAAATTACATCTGCCGTTTTTACCTGAATTTATGTTAAATGACAAAGGTGATTTTATATGGCAAAACGACACTATGGTTTTTGTTCCAAAATCAGAAACATGGACTTTATCTACAAAACAAGATTATTTTTATATTTCTGGAACAAATTTCAAACAATGGTTATCACATATTGATTTAAAACCGATCAAAGATTTACCTTATGCAATCTCTGGGAATTATAAAAAAAACACTATCTCAAATTTAACCATTGAGATTGCGGGGCACAAATTCATTGGATCTGCATCTGGAAATTATATCACATTAAAAACAGATTTATTGAATACGGATGCATTTTTATCTCAAAATTACATTGATAATTTTGAACGGTTTGCATTTTTTGATAACGCGCCTATTATGATACCGTTTGATTTGGATATAAATATCGCATTAACCGCAAACGCTTTAATTTATAACGGACAAAAATATAATAATTTTGTGTATTCATTAAAACGTAACAATCAAACATTTTCTATCACTGATTCAAATCGTGGAAACATATTGGCAACAATAAAAAAAGATAACATAAATTATGATATAAATATTCAATTGAATAAATTTGTATGGGACGAAAAATTATTACCACAAAAAATGCCTTTGAATATTTCTAATTCAACAATCACAGCGGAAATAAAATTAAAAACATCTGGTAAAATAGCACGTGATGTTATCGACAATTTGCACGGAACATTTGATGCATCATTTGATGACGGCATATTATACGGATTGGGGTTCTCAGATTTTTATGCGTCCGCACAAAATATAACATTGTTTAACGCGGAACGCGCTTTGGCACGCGCTTTGGAATCAGGAACAACCCCAATAAAAAATCTGCATATAATTGGGACGTATAATATGGGCGATATAAAAACAACGCGTCCGTTTACTTTAACAATGAAACATATCGATGCAATTGGTGATTTTTCGGTTCAAAATTCAAAAATGTTTGCATCATTAAAACTTGTATTACGCGGAACATCACCGGTGCCCGCCCCCATAGAATTAAGTGTATATGATGATAATTATCGTGATTATTATCTACATGAAATTATGAATAATTTTGATGCAGACTATATGCGTGCATTTGTTAAATCACATGATAAATTTTAATATAAAAAACACCCGCGTTTTGCGGGCGTTTTTTTACTTAATCAACTATCAGTTTTTCTTACGCACTTGGATATGTACATCACGTAATTGTTGTTCACTGACTTCGTTCGGTGACCCCATCAGCAAATCTTGCCCACGTTGATTGGCAGGGAACGCAACACTTTCACGAACACTGTCGCCATCACCCAAAATTTCGGAAACCAATCTGTCAATTCCAAACGCACAACCGCCGTGTGGTGGTGCACCGTATTTGAACGCGGTATAAAGTGCATTAAAATTCTTTTCAACCGCTTCAATTGGATACCCTGCGATATCAAAGCATTTTTTCATAACCTCTGGGTTATAATTACGAAGACCGCCACTACAAATTTCAAGACCGTTTACAACCATATCGAATTGTGCAGCCTTGATAGTGAACGGGTCGCGCGTTGATAATTCTTCCAATGTTGCCAATGGATACGAAAACGGATTATGAGTAAACATAGGCGCACCGCCACGTTCTTCATCTGGTTCAAAGAACGGGAAATTATCAACCCAACAAAACGCAAAATCACGTGGATTAACCAAGCCCAAATCTTCACCTAATTTATTGCGCAAACGACCTGCAGCTTTGGATGCAGCGTCTACATTATCGCACACAAAGAACAAAGATGAATTATCTCCAGATATTTCATGCAACTTTGCAATACGATCGGCATCTAATTTTTTTGCAACCGGCCCTTTTGCTTCATCAGCAAAAACGATATAACCTAAACCGCCTAAACCTAATTCTTTCACTGCATATTCACCCAGTTTATCAAACCACGAACGCGGTTTATCCGCACTGTTTGGTGCAGGTATCGCACGCACCACGGCGCCATTTTCAATTGCATTTGCAAAGATACCAAATTCAGATCCACGGAAAATTTCCGTCACATCACTAATCAAAATAGGATTACGCATATCTGGTTTATCCGAACCATATTTTAACATAGCATCATCAAATGAAATATGTGGAATTTCAGGATAAACATTTGCATCTGGTGCAAAAGTACGAACCAATTCAGGAATAACCTGTTCGCCAACCGCCTGAATTTCTGGTAAATCAACAAAAGACATTTCAATATCTAATTGATAAAATTCCAACAATCTGTCCGCGCGCAAATCTTCATCACGGAAACAAGGCGCAATCTGGAAATATCTATCAAAGCCTGCAACCTGTAATAATTGTTTGAACATTTGTGGCGCCTGGGGCAACGCATAAAATTTACCATGATGCAAACGCGATGGAACCAAGAAACAACGTGCACCTTCTGGACTGTCTGCCGTCAAAAGTGGCGTTTGGAATTCAGAAAATCCCAATTCCCACATTTTATCACGCAACCATTTAATCATTTTGTTACGCATCAAAATATTATTGTGTAATCTTTCCCGACGTAAATCTAAGAAACGGTATTGATAACGCAATTCTTCACTTGTATCATCGTCACCAAACACTTGGAAAGGTAATACTTCTGCGGCGGTTAAAACATCCCACGATTCCACAGCAATTTCAATTTGCCCAGTTGGAATTTTATCATTCACTTGGGATGCATCACGCGCAACAACTTTGCCCGTCACTTGCAATACAGATTCAGGACGAACACGTTCCAAATCATCATTTCCACCATCGATAACAATCTGGGTAATACCATAATTATCGCGCAAATCGATAAACAATAACGAACCATGATCACGCTTACGATGAACCCAGCCAGCCAAAGTGACCGTTTCACCAACATTCGACGCATTTAATTCACCACAAGTATGCGTCCTGTATTTTGATTTCAAAGATAACATACTTACACCTTTGTTGTTCCGGTGCCATCGATTAAATTATAGGATTTAGGCACCAAATCAAATCTTAAATCTGGGGGCGCTAAGATTTTTTCGCGCGGTGCCACCCCAGTTTTATAACTTTAACGATTTTATATAACACTCCGCGGTTGTTAATCGCATCAACACGTTAACATAAAACCTTTAACACGGCATATTTTAAACCCAAAAAAACAAAGTTTCAATATAAAATATTATTATCTTCCAATATCTAATTTTTCTATCACACCATTTGTTAATAATAACGGTTTATCATCGCTGCATTCGCCCGTCGCTTTCTCAGATTGTCCCAGATTGAAATTTTCAAATCCAAAATCGCTGAAATTTATGTTCCTATTTATCAAATTATTAAATACATCATTATCTGGATTTAACATAACTTGTTTATTCACTGTATCAACGGCTGTAAATATCACCGCAAACACCATTGATAAAAAAATAATACAAAATTAGCTTCAAAAATCCCCCCTCAACACAACAAAATTGTATATAATTTTAATATGAATAAAAAGAAAAAATTATCGCAACGAACGTAAAATTTCTTTGTGTTTTTTCGATACCCGATATGATTCAATTGCTTTTTGAATCGCCCGTTTACGCGTCCATTCATCAATTCTGGAAAAATAAGGTAAAATTCTTTCAAACTGTTTCGCCGCAGCGGTTGCAAAATACCATGCCCGCATCATATTTATGTAATATTCGTCTGATTTTATATTGGCAACCATATCTGCATATTTTTCATCAAAATTATCATCTAACCAATATTGCATCAGTGTTTTTACCCCAAAACGCACCGTATAGACATGATTTGATTTAATCCATTTTTTTATACATGGATATAATTTATCTAAATTTTTCTTAAAAATACATGGTGACATTTGATCACAGGTCGCCCAATTATCAACAAAAGGCAAAAAACGTTCCGTTTCATATATTGCCCTATCAAAATCTTTAATTTCAGATATTATAAAGGCGTGTAATTGATTTTCTTCAAAATATTTATGTGGTAACCGTGTTATAAAATCATTTGCAATGTCCGATTCAACCATATCTTTTGCCATTTTTCGCAAAATTGGTGTTCGCACCCCAATAAAAAAATCGTCATTTACCGTCGGAACAAGCGCAGAATTAAAATCTTTGTATGCCTTGTCCTGCGCCGTATACAACATTTTTAAAACATCATTTTCTTTGTTCATATCTGCATTATATTACCACAATATACAAATAACAATAAAAAACAAACAAAATATTGACAATTCTATATTTTGTATTATAATATATATAAAACAAATAGGATAACCATGCAAAACATTAAATTGAAACATTTTATTCTTGGGACAATATTAGCCGGGGGAATTACCTTGGGTATTTCGTCATGTTCCGAAAAAGAAGATGACGAAAAACTACCAACGACAGAGGTAAAAGCCCCAACAAAACAACAAGATAAATATGGCAATGTCGCATTATTTGAAGCATCACGCAGCGAAATTAAATTCGCATTGGCATTCGTTGAAAACTATTACGAATATGTATATTGGTGTGGAAAATCTTGGACTGTTGGCCATGGACTTACTATTTTATATAACAAAAATGGCACATCTGTCGATGTTGATAAAAATACAAAGGTCCCGACTATCACAGAATCTGACATATATAAAGGTCGCTATTTAACGCACGATATTTTGCCAGACATTCAAAAATACATCAAAGTTCCAATGGATCAAAATACTTTGATTGCCGCATGTGTTCTTAGATACTGCATAGGTCCTGAAAATTTTAGAAATTCATTATTTTTAAAAGAATTGAACAAAGGCAAGAAAGGCGCCGAGTTGGCATTAACATTAAGTGGTTGGCGCAAACAAGACGGCATCCCAAAAAGATGTTATTTCTTTGCAGCTATTATTGCAGGAAAAATGCAATTTTCTGATTTATTAACTTTGCGTGCCGAAGGATGTTATAACCTTGAATGGGAAGACATTTTTGTATACGTAAACGGCAAACCAAAATCTGTCGACAATGGGCTTTATGAATGGGATTATTCAAAATTAGAAGCCAACCTTGAAAAAGCAAGAAAACCCCGTAGTACACGATTGACTCTTGCTGGTCATAAACACGTTAATGTAGATTGTAAATTAACACAAGATATTGTTCCAGATTATATTTGGAACGAAGTATCGCATAACGCACCAAAGATAAAAGAAGGTCAACAGACAAATATCGCGAAAGCCCCATCTGCGGACGAACAAAACGATATTTCATATATCGCATACCAAGAACAAGATTTTGCAACTGCATTGAACGCTGGAAAAATTGCTTTGCAATTGGCAGAAACAAATAAACAAAAAGGCGCTGCATGCTATAACATCGGTATTACATATATAGAAATTGGTAAATACAGCAAAGCGATTAAATACCTCAACGAATCTTTGGCATTTAACCAAACAAAAGCGGCCAAAGAAGCTTTGCAAATCGCAACAGAAAAACACCAGCGCAGTTGCCGCAAAGCGATGCTGTACGTCGGTTTGGGCGCGCTTGGTTGTGGTGGCGCATTATACGCACGGAAAAAATATCTGATGCAAAAACAAAGATATTAAAAAAACCGGCAAATGCCGGTTTTTTTAATATTTGGTTATCAGCCCACCATGGACTAAACGGCTGCGGGTCGGACCCCTGACCAAAGGATTATGATGGCTTTGCATATAAAACCACATAACACGCTTTTCTGCGGGTTATAGCCGATTTTTTGCCGCACCAAATTTTCCCGTGTAGTAAATATGTAGAATCACGCATAAAAAAATACTGTATCCATTTATAGTTTTATCTCACTTCATCGCACATTAGAACAAAATTTTATTTTTGAATTTTATTGTGAGCTGTAATAACCGGTCGTTTGACTGGTTTTTTGATAAATGCTACCACAATATAAATTATTACTTAACTGGTTGAAAATTTGTCTTATTTTATTTACAGTGTCTGATGTAAAAAAGGACATATCATGAAACCGTATAATTCACATTTCCTGGGCTTTGATTTTATAAACGAAACAGCCGGTAAAAATTATATGCCACCATTAGAATACGCACAACAAGTGACACAAATCGAAGAAATACACCAATGCCCATTGTGTAACAGTCAAAGGTATATCGTAATCGGCAAATTCCAAATAGACGCGCTGGTGGATCAATGGGTTGAACGATATGGGTTTAATCCGATACCAGATGTGTACCAAGGCAAAATTCTGGAAAAACGCAGATGCTGTGAATGCGATTTGTCTTATTATAATTATCACCTGCACGATGATGAAGATTTATATAAACGGTTAGCCAAGACACATTACTATCCCACATTTCGCAGTGAATACGGTGTCGCAACAGAAATTCTGCAGGAATTAAAACCACAAACGTTGTTGGAAATTGGATGCGGCAACGGTGCGTTCTTGGAAAGAATACAGCATATGGTACCATTTGTAATGGGCAGCGAATATAACACCGATACGGCCAAAGAATGCCAACAACGTGGATTAAAGGTCACGACAGAAGACATTTCAACAAAAAAACATACCAATTGATGTCGTCTGCCATTTTGAAGTGCTGGAACACGTGTTTGATACCAAGAAATTCATCGGCAGCACATTACGTTTATTAGACTCTGGGGGCAAACTCATCATCGGCACACCGGATCCGGATGGCATTTTATCTGTAAATGGCACAGGTGTTTTACATTTGCCACCACATCATCAATTTGACTTTTCAAAACAAACATTTGAATGGCTGGCGGAAAAATACAATTTGAACCTGGTAGATTATCGGAAAACAGAACTGACATACCATCATTATGCAAATTATGTTAAAAATCTGACAGGAATGCCACTGACCCAACCGGATGTGATTGGTTTTTATGAAACACAGAAAAAATATACAAACCATTCACACGTTGTCGTATTTGAGAAGAAATGATTTTTTTATTTTGTGTAAATTTTCATGTAGTCGATGTGTAGAATTATGTAAAGATTGGACAGTTTTAACAAAATTCATGTTTTTTGATTTTGATACTATGCGGCTCGGGATTGTTTCGCTTGCGCTTCACTCCCTTGCAAAATTTGCCTGACGGCAAACCGGCGTTATTCCGCCTTTTTGCTGCGGGTCGGACCCCTGTGCCGGTGTCCAAATCCCTGTACCAAAATAAAAAACGACCACAAGGGTCGTTTGTTATTTTGGTAGCGGCGAAGGATTCGCTCGGCATAAATGCCTGTGCGGCAACCGTAACGATTACACCACGCTTTGCTTGTGTAATCTACTTGTTGTCGGACCCGGGGTCCTCATCCACTCGCGACTGTACCAAAATAAAAAACGACCATAAGGGTCGTTTGTTATTTTGGTAGCGGCGAAGGGATTCGGACCCCTGACCAAAGGATTATGATTCCTCTGCTCTACCACTGAGCTACGCCGCCAGTGAAACGCATTATATCAAACTTTTTTGCATTTGCAACAATATTTAACACGAATATTGTCTATTTGAAACAATACCTTTTTTATGGTATAATGTTGCGCATGAAAAAATTATTACTTTTATTATTTATTCTTCCAAATATCGCGATGGCAGATTCGTGTTCATCATCGTATAAAAACCCATTTATGGGCGAATATAGAAATCAAATTGGCGCTGGATTAGGAATGGGTTTTGACACCGGTTGGTTATTACCACCACCTGTGCGACCTGTACCTTTTTTCATAGGAACGTTCCAATATTCTCAACCAACTACATTTTTTAGATTGCCCGCACGTCGTTCAATTAACATTTCACAAACACTTGGACTGGGGCACAGATACGGTTGGGATTGGTCAGAATATACAATTCCCATGATTTATATCACGGAAGATATCGCTTTGTTCAAACTGAACAGATTATATGCCGGGGTTGGTGCTGGGGCAGGATTACAGGCAAAACAAAACTCTCGTATTGGGACAAAATTATTGTTCCAATTCAAAGTGTCTGCGGGATATAATTTCAACGACAGATGGTCTGGCGAATTTTTCATCCAACATTTTTCAAATGCTAACACCGACGAAAACAACCATTCTTATGCTTTTTATGGAATTGGTTTTACCTATAATTACTAAATTATTACCAATCTATCGGCTCTTTACCATGCGCAATTAAATATTCATTTGCCTTTGAAAAATGATGATTCCCAAAGAAGCCGCGATACGCAGATAATGGCGACGGATGCGCGCTACATAAAATTAAATTTTCATCTTTGTTGACTATTTCGGCTTTTTTTTGTGCAAATGATCCCCACAACATATAGACTATGTTTTTTTGCGTTTGTGCAACCGTCCTTATTACCGCATCAGTAAATATTTCCCAGCCATGTCCTGCATGCGATGCCGCAACGTGTGCCCGCACAGTTAATGTAGAATTCAATAATAACACACCTTGGGAGGCCCAATACGTCAAATCTCCATTTGTTTTACTTTTGTGTCCAATATCAGATTCTATTTCTTTGTAAATATTTATCAACGATGGTGGCAAATCTACACCTGATTCCACTGAAAAACAAAGCCCGTGCGCCTGGCCCGGTTCATGATAGGGATCTTGACCGATAATAACAACTTTGACTTTATCGATTGGGCATAAATTGAACGCATTAAAAATATTTTTTGCGGCAGGATAAATAGTTTTGCCCGACAAATATTCCCCACGCACAAATTCAGTCAAATTTTTAAAATAATCTTTTTCAAATTCTGAATTCAAAGCGTTTTTCCAAGAATTTTCAATTTTCACGTCCATTTCTTAACTCTTTGATTAAACCGTTTTGTGAACTTTTCCATAAAACAACATCAATGTATCCGATTGGCAAACCAGTTTCAGTTGTTAAATGTTCAAACATATCATCACAAACTTTTTTTATTTCCGGACACAAATGCGCATTATCTATTTTTTGTTCTAACGCACTATTTCCGCCATACAGAACACCCAAACGTTGAATCCAAATATCATATTTTACAACATTTTCCCCCAAATTGCGCGCCAAATGATTTGCTGTTATTTTTCCAATATGTGGCAAAGTTTGTAAATAATTTAATTTTTCATCTAAATTTTTACATTTATAAAAACCATCACAATACAATTCACGATTATCCCAAATTTTTTTAATCGCGTTCATTTTATTTTTGTTGTTAAATATTTTTAATAAATCATCTATACATGGGTTTTCAGGCATTTTTTCAATTATCATTCTGTGAATTTTCTTTGCTGTTTTTTGTGAAAAACCGCCTGCCAAAATAACATAACTGGCTGCAAACGCAAATTCATCTGAGGTTAATTTTGTTGGTTTTGATAAAATTTCACGTATTTCATCAAATGATTTATCATCACTGTCCAATCCCATTTTGCGCAATTGTGAATCTAAATCAAAAAACCAAGATTTTGAAAATATTTTATTCATTTGTTTTTTTAAATTGTGTGATTGCTGTATAAAGCCCCGTTTTATCATCAACATTATCAGATGCAATTAATTTTTGTCTGATTTTTTCTTTTGCTTTATCAAGGGCATTTTCGCTTTTTTTAATATCTAAAATTTTTTTCAATTCATTGTATCGGGCAATTTTAATAGGATCTTTGGTTGGGTTATGGTGATTATTCAAAACTTCATATTCTAATTGCGCGTATTCTTCCCACAATGGATTATCCGGTTGTTTGATTCTGCCATTGTCAAAAGATATTTCGCCAAATTCGTTTATTTTATAATCAGCCATATCCCACCTTTGTTAAATTACACATCCAAATTCGCGTTCAAAGCATTTTCTACGATGAAATCACGACGCGGTTCAACAACATCGCCCATCAACATAGAAATTACTTCATCTGCTTGCGATGCATCGGTTATTTTCACTTGGAACAACGAACGATGGTTTGGATCCATTGTTGTTTCCCACAATTGTTCCGCGTTCATTTCACCCAAACCTTTGTAGCGTTGAATCTTTAAACCATTTTTCGCATATTCAAACGCAGTATTTAACAACGCGAACGCACCCCAAATCTTTTGAGATTTTGATTTCACACGCAACACTGTTGGTTTTGAAAATGTTTCCATTAATTCTTCGCGTCCCGCCATACGTTCCCACGAACGAATTTCAGGCGAATTGATTTTTTCACGTGGTAAAACATGCGTTTCTGTGACACTGCGTAATGTCCGCGTGATTTTGATTCCATCATTATCAGAAGAAATCTTCCATCCACGTTCAAATTCTAATTCTTCGTTATCTAACATATGTTCGGCCGCCGCAAAATTTTCAGGCGTTTCAGATTCAAATACTTTGTTCAAAGCCAACGCTTCGATAAATCGTAATGGGACAATATGATTTAATGGTTGTAAATTATTTTTCATATCATCAACCAATTCCAACAAACGTTTGAAATCAGCACCTGCTAATTGTTGACCATCAACCGTTTCAATCATTCCATCTGTCGCCAATTGATCCAACAAATAATCATCCATTTCACGTTCATTTTGGATATAAATCTGTTGTTTGCCGCGCGTCACACCGTATAGCGGGGGTTTTGCCACATAAATATACCCACGTTCAATGGCTTCTTTCATATGGCGATAAAAGAACGTCATAAGCAACGTTTGAATATGTTGTCCGTCCACATCAGCATCGGTCATAATAATAACTTTGTGATATCTGAATTTTTCGATATCAAAATCATCTTTGCCAATACCGGCACCCAACGTTGTAATCAACGCACCAATCGTATCAGAACCCAACATTTTATCAAAACGTACACGTTCAACATTTAAAATCTTTCCACGCAATGGCAAAATAGCCTGGGTTTTACGATCACGTCCCTGCTTTGCCGTACCACCAGCAGAATCCCCTTCAACAATGAACAATTCACATTTCGCAGGATCACGTTCCGAACAATTTGCCAATTTACCAGGCAAACTGCCTAATTCCGGGCCCGCTTTCTTACGTGATAATTCGCGCGCTTTACGTGCTGCCTCACGTGCAGTTGCTGCCTCTACGATTTTATCGATAATCATTTTGGCAATAACTGGGTTTTCTTCTAAATATTCATATAACAAATCATTTACAGTATTTTCAACCAATGGACGCACTTCACTGGATACCAATTTATCCTTGGTCTGGGAACCGAATTTAGGATCAGGTATTTTCACACTGATAATACTGGTTAAACCTTCTCTGAAATCTTCACCAGATAAATTAACGTCTTTCTTTAGGTTTTGTTCGCTGATATATTTATTCAACGCACGTGTCAAACCAGCCCTGAACCCTGCAAGATGCGTTCCACCATCACGGTTTGGAATATTATTTGTGAAACAAAGTGATGTTTCTGTGTATGCAGTCGTCCATTGTAAAACAATTTCAATATAAGAATCGTCAATTGTTTTTATCATTTGAATTGGTTCTGCATTTAATAACTCTTTGGATTTATCAAGATATGTGGCAAATCCCTTTAACCCATCGGCAGAATGGAATTCACGCACCACTTTTTCAGAACCACGCAAATCTTCCAAAATAATTCTGACATTCGCATTTAAATAAGATTGTTCGCGCAACCACACTTCCAATGTGTCAAAATCAAATTTAGTTCCAGTAAACGTTTCAGGCGATGGCAAAAAAGTCACTTCTGTTCCATGTTCGTGTGTTGTTTCATTTTTTGTGATAGACAGATCCATTGTCGGCACACCGTCCGCAAATGTCATACGCGCTTCATTTTCACCACGCCAAACACGTACTTCCAACCAAGTGGACAAAGCATTCACAACCGAAACACCCACACCGTGCAAACCACCAGAAACCTTATATGCACCATTTCCTTCGTTATCAAATTTACCGCCGGCATGTAATTCACACATAATCAATTCCAGCGCAGACCGGCCTGTTTCATGATTGATATCGAATGGCATACCACGCCCGTTATCACGTATAGTCGCAGACCCATCAGCATTTAATGAAACATAGACCGTATCTGCATAACCAGCCATCGCTTCGTCAATAGAGTTATTTACGACCTCATAAATCATATGGTGTAAACCATCGCCACCTTCGCCAACGTCACCAATATACATTCCAGGTCTTTTTTTAACCGCTTCCAATCCTTTTAAAACTTTGATTGAATCACCAGTATATTCATTATTCACTGCCATTTAATATTCCTTTCTTTTTGCTATGCAAAACATAGCAATTTATGTTATAATTATCAAGGAAAAATAACTAAAAAGGCCGAAAAATGAAATTTAAATTATTATATGTCGGGGACATTTTAACAAACCCAAAAAAACGCGCTCAGCATATCGCTGATATCCGTATGCAATTTCACCCTCAATTAAAAAAATTGATGAAATTTAGTCCTTGGAACAATCTGGCAAAATATATGGTCCCAGACCCCACAAAAAGCCCTATAATTACGCGTCATATTGGCGGAATTGATTGGAACCCTATTATAACCCCAAATTTGAAAATGATTGCAGAATTGGACATTTTATTGATGCATCCTGAAATCGTAGGACTGCCCCATTCCGACATAGATAATCGCGTAAAAACTATTCTTGACGGGTTGCGTTGTCCACAAAACGAACACGAAATCGGACAAAATACCCCACGCGATATTGGTCCAATATATACTTTGTTGGATGATGATCATCTGGTTACAAAATTAACTGTTAACACCAGCCACCTTTTGGCCGAAGAAATGATGAAACAGTGTTCCGCGGGGACGCCAGATTCTGTGTTCATGTTAATAGACGTAAATGTCCGAGTAACCGAAGGAAACCTTGAAAATCTACCATTTATGGTATAAAAACAAAATTATAAAATAAAAACCGTTTTGATAGTTTCAAAACGGTTTTTTGTTCATCAAACAATTAACTATGTTAACATATTGGTTATTTGCTCTTGCATTGAAAAGGTTCCCATAACGACCCAACCTATGACAACAGAAACCAATGCCATACCTATACCATTCATCGCCCCAGATAAACTTTCCATCTTTCGAACAGAATCTTCCATGTATTGATTTGCAATTCTGTTAATATTCTTGTCAAAATCATTCATATCAGAATATATCATCAAATCGCCAATAATTTCATCATTTGGGAATTCTTTACCAGTGGAAGCCAACGCAGCACCCAAATTTTCCCCATTTGAAATATAATTCAATGCGTCTTCCAAAATACTAGACAAATATCTATTGGAATTATTAGCCAATATACGCATCGCATCCGGCACCGAAACGTCTGCCGTAACCATGGCCGACAAAGACATCATCCAACTGACTGATAATTGTAATTTATATATATTCCATGGTGGATATTTATCAAACACTGTACGTAATTTTCCCGTCCATAAAGACAAAGACAACCAAATCAAAACTATCAACACGGCGCATACTATACCAAACACAGGTAAATATTCATTTGAAAACTCGGAAGCCCACACCAAAGATGCCGCGGTCCCTTTCCATTCAACGTTACTGCCAGCGGCCTCTGTTAATGGCGGGACAAGATACACACCAACCATAACGATAATACCAATCGTCAAAGCAAACAAAAACAAAGGATATGCCAACGCAGAAACCATCGCGCGTTTTATACGAGAAATTCCATTTACAACACGTACAACGTTTTCCAAAGATGTGACCAAACTGGACATATTCCCCGACATCATTAACAACGTTTCATCAGCCGGAATCCAACCACGAGTGGCCTCTGAAAAAGACATACCGCGTTCCATATTCTTTTGTATCTCACGCATTGCGATGGCAACAGGTTCGTCGGGTTTTTTGCCATTTTTAGATTCTATCAATTCAATACGGTGCAACGCATCCATCAATGTAAAATCATTACGTAACAACGAAGCGATTTTATTATTAATCGCCATACGCTTTTCAGTGTCAAATTTAAAACTTAATTTTGCGTACCATAAATCTAGTTTTGTCATGATTAATACACCCACGGTCTATCTAATAATCCAACCCAACGTTCAACTTCATCAACACCGATTATACCTTTAAGCATTAATTCTATGGCTGCTTCTTTAAGTGTTCTGCCATCTAATTCTTCAAGCCAATAACGCAACGCATCATCTGTCTGTCCTGCCAAGGCAAAACTTAAAAATTCACTGTTGGTTAAAATAATTTCACCGGCTTTTATACGTCCAATCGTTCCCGCACCATTACAATGTTCACATCCCAAACCACGAACAAAAACTTGTGGCAACCCCAAATCACCAAAGGCATCTTTGACACGTTGGTACACCGGCAAATCTGGTTTATTTATCAATTGTTCGCGACAATACGGACACAATTTTTTAAACAAACGCATAGACACCAATCCACGCATCATTGTTTCGTCTTTTAATTTAAAAGATTCAACACCCATATCTAATAAACGCGTCAATGCACCCATGGCAGAATTAGCGTGCAAAGTAGTCCAAACATTGTGCCCAGACAAAGCACCCTTAACCGTCAATTGCGCAGCAGACAGTGTTCTTATTTCACCGACCATCAACGTGTCAGGGTCGCTTCGCAAAGACGCCGCCAATGCTTCTGTAAATTTTTCATCACGTTGTTCTTCGTTTGTTGCATTAACAACAGGCATTTGATGCGCACCAAAAATCTTTTGTTCCGCTGGGTCTTCCACGGTAATCAAATTAATTTCATATCTGTGTTCTTTTAACATCAACGACATATTATGAACCAAAGTCGTTGATTTACCTGACGAAGTCGGCCCCGCAACAACCACCAAACCAGTTGGTGCCGCGCGCAATCGCGCTAATAATTTTTGTTCATATTCATTAAATTCTTGTTCAGTTTTGATTCCTTCACTTGGGTTATCATAAAGCAATCGCATAACCAAATATTGGCTACCAAACGCAATCGGATTAAATTGCATACGGATACCCAACACACTCGAAGGCAAATACAAATCTTTTGTTCCACGAAGTGGTGTCCGTCCATCTTTCTGTGCGCCCTGATATTCATTTTGAGCATAACTTGAATTAGAAATATCAGCCGACGCAAACGCAGCACGAACAAAAGATTCACCCCATTGTGAATTATATTCTAATACTGGCTGCATACTACCGTCTATACGGAAATAAATGGTTGTTTGATCCGCTACTTCTATGTGCACGTCAGAAACCTTTTGCGCTGCGGCCCTGGCCACAATATCAACAAAATCTTTCTGCATCTGATTATCAAAATCGATACGAGTATTATTAACAACGGTTCCAATTTGTGCATCATTCGTTTTGTAAATATTGGAAAGCAATGCCAAATCTGAATAAAACGGTTGTTTTACTGGCACATTATTTTGCTGTAATAAATCGATGAAAGCCAACACACGGCCATCATATTTATGTGTTCTTGAAATTATAATTTCGCCACCAGAAAAATATGCAACCAAACCTTGGGTATCTTTTGGCAATGCAAATCTGCCAGATGTTCCGGTCAATAATTTGTTTCCCTTAGAAAACAAATAATCCAGAATCTCTTTACCGCTTGCTTTGTCCAAACCCACAGGTATAGATAACTGTTTTGATGCGTTTAAAACATTTTCATCTTTGTTCGGCATATTATCTTCCAACGTTTAAAATTTCTGAAACACCATCTTTTTCAAAAACAATACCATCGTTTAACGAAATTGATTTCACAGTATAACCATTTAATTGTTTTCCAACCGAAATACGTTTGTTTTGGCCACTGGCAACATCTTCAATTGTCGCCTGCAATTGATTGCCAACACCAATAACATTTATTAATTTATATTTATTTGATAATTGAGACCTTTCATCTTGTTCAACATTATCATCATATTGTTTGGCGGCGACTTCTTGTTTTGAATTTTCTTGTTGTTGTTTTTGTAATTCTTCCACTTGTTTTTGTAATTTTTCTGTTTGTGCTTCTAATTCTTTGCGTATAGTTGTTAATTCTTGCTGTTTATCTTGTGCGTTACCAGAAATTTCATCTATTTCCATTTGCAATTTCATTTTTTCTTTGTTCAATCTATCCAATTCTATATCTAATTTTGTACGTTCTGCCTCTAATTGCATGATCAATTTTTCTTGTTCCAGCGTTGTAATCTGTTCAAACAAAGAACCTTCTACTTCATAATTATTCAACGCATCAACGGACATTTCATCTGCTGTTTTTTGTGATTTTTCTTGAACCACTACTTCTTCTTCATCAAAGAAGTCATCATAAAAATCTTCTGAATATGCGTTAAAACAAACACAAACCAGACTTAAAGCAAAACATAATTTTTTTAACATTTTTCAC
>Ga0310786_10002074_pt1 | contig 31354 bp, 19 predicted proteins | sample AusTroGonzalo_MG_FD_203881 | JGI IMG/M metagenome (GOLD analysis project Ga0310786, IMG submission 203881) | Bovine rumen microbial communities from tropical cattle in Woodstock, Queensland, Australia - Gonzalo_03 (v2) (version 2) | ecosystem: Host-associated > Mammals > Digestive system >...
ATTTCATCATGTTTTTGAGGTATACGCTGCGTACGCCCAAGGTGAATGCGGACGCCGATCACATGAAACCCATGATCGAATATAATGTGGAAGACGGTTTTTACATCATCCCCGACTGGATGAAGCCATACGAAAACACTCCTCTTTGAACTCAAAGATTTTGTCGGCAAAAAGGAAGCACCCCGTCCCGATGTTGATGTCGAAACGGGGTGCGTTTTTTGTGGTTGAAGCGAAGTCGGTCGATCACTGCGGACCGGAACCGCCGTTGGATCTCTGCTGGAACGGCGGCATTCCAAAGGGCATCCTCTCGAGCAACAGATCGCGCTGTCCGTCCTCCGCCGTAGCCTCCACGCCCGGGGTCGTTGATGCGACCGGCGAAGAGGATGAGCCCGGTCTTGTTGTCGCGGATCAGCACGAGGTACGGTCGGTCGGCGCGGAAGATGTTGACCGGGGGCGGCTGCGCGTTGGCTGCGCCGGATCACTTGCCGGAAGTGTGGCGCGGGTCCAGGGCGTCGCGCAAAGCATCGCCGGTCATGTTCAGCGCGAGCACAAGCACGAACATGAATCCGGTGGCGGCGGCGATCTCCCACCACGCGCCGCGCCAGAAAAGCGACTGGCCGTTCGAGATCATAAGCCCCCAGCTCGGCTCGAACTTCACGCCGAGCCCGAGATAGCTCACGATCACCTCGGTCATCACCGCGAACGCGAACCGCATGGTGAAATACACGATCACGAGGTGCATCAGGTTCGGCAGGATGTGCCGGAGCATGATCCCGCGGTCGTTCACGCCGAGCGCGCGGGCGGCGGTCACGTAGGGGCGCGTCCGCAGCCGGAGCGTCTCCGCGCGGACCACGCGGCAGAGCGGCACCCAGCCCGTGAGGCCGATTCCGAGGTAGACGGCCATCATGCCGGGCTCGGTGTTCATGGCGCGGCTGAACGCCTGGAACGCGGCTTCGAGCGGCGGGCTCAGGAAGCCTTTCGAGACAAGCAGGGCGAACGCCAGGATGAACAGCAGCGAGGGGATGGACGCGAACGTGCTGTAGATCCACAGGACGGCGGCATCCGTTTTTCCTCCATAATATCCGCCGACCAGCCCCAGCACGACGCCGAACAGCGACGAGATCAGGGACGCCACGATGCCGACCTTCACCGCGGTGCGCGTGGCAAAGACCGCCCGCAGGAGCACGTCGCGCCCGAGGTAGTCCGTGCCGAGGATGTGCCCCTTCATCGGGGCGTGGTTGCGGAGCTCGGGGTTCTGAACTTGATAGATTGGCGTCGCGCCTGTCTTCGCGCAGTATACGGCATAACACTCCGCGCCGAGCGCGAAAACGAAGAACAGCGCGCAGATCAGGAGCGGCACGCGGGCATAGCGAATCGCCCAGAGGCGCGCCCAGGCGCCGGGTTCACGGCGGGTCTCGTTTTCTTCAGGATGGACGGCTTCTTCGCTCATGACTGTTTATCCTTTCCTTCCTCGGCTTCCGCTTCGCGTTTCCGGCGGGCGAGCAGCACCTGCAGGAGCCCGATCTCTGCCGGGGTCATGCCGTCGATGCGCGACGCCTGCGCGAGCGTGGCGGGCCGGATGCGCGCGAGCTTGAGACGGGTCTCGTTCTTGAGTCCGGGGAGCGCCGCATAATCGAGCTCGGCGGGAATCGTCCACTCCTCCAGTCCGTGCAGATGCCGGATGGAGTCCTCCTCCTGCCGCAGATACCCCTCGTAATGCGCCTGCACCGCGAGTTCGCGGATGGCGCGGCGGTCGGTGTGGTCGTTCAGGTCGAGGCCGATCAGCTCCGGCGCGAACGGCAAATCGTTCAGGTCGGGGTCGCCCTGCGCGATGCGGAGACGTTCCCAGGCGGTTCCGCCTCCGGGCATGGACGCGGCGCGGGCGGCGGCTTCGAGCTCGTGCAGACGCGTTTCGTAGCGCGTGAACTTGTCGAAATCGGCATCGGAAAGCAGTCCCAGGTCATGGGCTTTCCGGCAGAGACGGAGATCGGCGTTGTCCTGCCGCAGCCGCAGGCGGTATTCCGCGCGGCTGGTGAACATCCGATACGGCTCCTTGATCTCCTTCGTCACCAGGTCGTCCGCCATCACGCCCAGATACGCCTCGTCGCGTCCGAACGCCACGCCTTCCAGCCCTGCGGCGAACCGAGCGGCGTTCAGTCCGGCGGCGAGCCCCTGCGCCGCGGCCTCCTCGTACCCGCTCGTGCCGTTGATCTGCCCCGCGTGGTACAGGCCCTTCCAGGCACGCACGGCGAACGTACGGTCCATCTGCGCGGGCTCGACATAGTCGTACTCGATGGCGTAGGCGTAGCGCAGGATGCGGACATGTTCGAGGCCGGGGATGGAACGGAGCATGCCCTCCTGCACTTCGGGCGGCAGGCTGGTCGAGATCCCGTTCACATAAAATTCGTCGGTCGCCTCGCCCTCAGGCTCAAGGTAGATGAGGTGGCGTTCGTGGTCGGGGAACCGCACGACTTTATCCTCGAACGAGGGGCAGTAGCGCGTGCCGATGCCCTCGATCAGGCCGTTGTACATCGGGGCCTTGTCGAGGTTGGCGCGCACGAGTTCGGCGGTGGCGGCGGTGGTCCAGGTGATGCGGCAGTTCAGGTCGTGTTCGTTCACCTGGGGCGACACGTCCTCGATGCCGAAATGTGAGAAATGCTCGTCGAGGTCGGTTTCCGACGGCTGCACGTCCATGCGGCTGAAGTCCACGGAGCTGCCGAGCACGCGCGGCGGCGTGCCGGTCTTCAGACGGCCCATCTTCAGCCCGAGGCGGCCGCGGATGGCTTCCGGGAGCAGATCCGAGGCGGGGTCGCCGGAGCGTCCCCCGGAGAAATGCGTGAGCCCGTAGTGCAGCAGACCGTGCAGGAAGGTTCCGGTCGCCACGACGACCGCCTTGCACCGGTAGGTGTTGCCGAGGCGCGTCACGACGCCCGCGACGGCGTCGCTGTCCATGACGAAGTCGACCGCCTCCTCCTGCCGGATCGTGAGGTTCGGCGTCTGCTCCAGCATGTGTTTCATGGCGCGCTGGTAGCAGGTCTTGTCGCACTGGGCGCGCGGCGACCACACGGCGGGCCCCTTGGTGCGGTTCAGCATGCGGAACTGGATGGATGCGGCGTCGGCGATCCTGCCCATGAGTCCGCCGAGGGCGTCGATCTCGCGTACGAGGTGCCCTTTGGCGATGCCGCCGATGCACGGATTGCAGCTCATCTGCGCGATATGGTCCAGATTCATGGTCAGCATCAGGGTCGGCGCGCCGAGCCGCGCGGAGGCCGCGGCGGCTTCACAGGCGGCATGACCTCCGCCGATCACAATGACGTCAAACGAGTTTTCCATGGCTCCGGATCCGATAAAAAACAAATTCATCATACAATATACAGCTTATTCCCCGTTTTTTCACCTTTTTCATTCGATTTTTTTCGGTTTTTATGCTATATTACCCCTGCGGACGGCGATTCGCCGCCCGTATCGCATGTGCATGGTTCAACAAGGCTCCAATATGAATCCGAATCCCAATTTCCCCAACGCTTCCCGGCCCGCCGCTTCCGGCAAGGCGAAACCGTTCTTCCCTCCCGGCAGCACCGGCACGAGCACCATGCGTCTCCGTGCCGAACTCCAGCACGAAGAGGCGAAAATGCGCATTTTCAAGATCTTCATGGCGCTGTTCGTGCTCTGTGTGGGGGCGTTTCTCGTGTACAGCGTCGTTTCCTGGCGTGCGGAATCAAGCTCGAAGGCAAAACGACTTGCCGCTGCGAAAGAGTCTCTCGCCAAGCTCGAATCCGGTCTTTCCGACACCTCGCTCGCCCCGCATGACCGCGCGACGCTCCTGGTCCGCATCGTGAACGCCCGAAGCGAGTCCGTGATGCCGCTGCTGCCGCGAAACGAGCTCAAAGATGCCGAGCAGGCCAATCGCCGGAACGAGGAAGAAATCGAAAAACTTGCGAAGGTGTCACTGCCCGCCGATCCGGGACGGCCCGGCGAGGACTTCATCGTGCCGTCCGCACATATGGACATGGCCGGGATCCCGGCAGGCAAGTTCAGGATGGGCGGGTCGCTGGACAACGAAATGCCCGTCCGCGAAGTCGAGATCACCCATCCTTTCTGGATCGCCCGGACCGAGGTCACGAACCGTCAGATCCAGATGCTGATCCCCGGTTTCAATTCCCTCAAATGGGGTGAATTCCGCTTGAATCTGCCGTCGCAGCCAGCGGTCCGCGTACGCTGGGACCAGGCCGTCATGTACTGCCGCAAGCTCACGGAACTCGAACGCGCCGCCGGGCGTCTGCCGTCCGGCTACGAATACCGTCTGCCGACCGAGGCCGAATGGGAATACGCCTGCCGTGCCGGGACGTCGAGCAATTATTACTGGGGGGATGAGTTCGGAAACGAGGGCGCGAAGTATGCAAACGGGCTGGATTACAAATCCGCCGAACGGTTCCAGTGGCGGCTGCCGCCGGTCGCCGGAGCCGCGGACGACGACGGACACCGAGTCGCCGCACCCGTTGCGCAATTCCAGCCGAACGCCTGGAACCTTTACGACATGTCCGGCAACGCCGCCGAATGGTGCTATGACTGGTACGACCCGAAGGCGTATTCCGACCCGAAGATGGCAGGTGCAGCCCCCGTCAAACGCGACCCCGTCAGCGTCGGGTTCACGCGCTACCGTCCGTTCGACGCGGGCACCTGGACCACCGAGACGGCGTGCCGTGTAATCCGCGGCGGTGACTGGGGCATGGAACCGAAGAAACTGCGGTCGGCGTACCGCTTTTTCATGCCGCCGAACGAAAGCGACACGGCGGTGGGATTCCGGCCTGTCCTGGCGCGCGAAATCCGCTGAGATTCAAAGAGTTGACGGTTTGTCCGTCATTTTTACCCATGGTTTGTCATTTTTGACGGACAACCCGGCAAGTCTTTTGTTTCGAGATACTTAAAAAGAAGCATCAGTTATTCACGTCGATGGTCGACGGGTCGTTGCGGTGCGCGTATACGCTCTGCACGATGCCCAGATAGCACAGCATGGCCACCAGGAACGTGCCGCCATAGCTGATAAACGGCAGAGGCAAACCCGTCACGGGAACCAGCCGGATGCACATGCCGATATTAATAAAAACATGTGTCATGAGGATCGCGGCGATCCCGACGCACAAATAGCGTCCGAATAAATCGGAAGACAGCAGAGCCGTTCGCAGGATCGAAAAAAGCAGCAGGCCATAGAGCAGGATCAGGGAAAAGGTGCCCGCAAACCCGGTTTCCTCGGCGATGACGGGGAAGATGAAGTCGGAGTCGGCGACTTTCGGCGGAAGATAACCGAGCATGGTGTGCGTGCCTTTGCTGTAGCCTTTGCCCGTCATGCCGCCGGTGCCGACTGCGATCTCCGCCTGGATCACGTTCCAGCCGCCGCCAAATCGCTCGTCTTCCGGTTTCAAAAACATGTCAATGCGTTTTTTCTGATAGGATTTCAGGATCGGGCTGTAGTAGGCGACGAACGGAAGACCGACGCAAAACACCGCGATGAGGGCGATATAGATCCAGCGCAGGTTCGCGGCGAACAGGATGGCAGCGACGAGCGGGATCAGGACGATGGCGGTCCCCAGGTCGGGTTCCTTGTAGATCAGAATGAAAGGGATCATGGTCAGGATCAGGACCACTCCGATCCACCAGATCTTGTTGATGTTCACTTTCTTGAGCGATGCCAGCGAGGCAACGGCGAAAAGCACGGCCATTTTTCCGAGTTCCGACGGCTGGAGACTCACCGGGCCGATGTCGATCCAGCGCCGGGTGTTATTGCGGACCGGGCCGAACTGCCACACGCAATACAGCACGATCATGACCGCGGGATAGAACAGCAAAGTGGAAAGACCGATCCAGCGGTAATCCATCATGATGAAGGCAAACCAGAGCGTCAAACCGACCGCCAGATAGACGCACTGGCGGCTGAACAGCTCCACATGGTGTCCGCCGACCTGCTGGCCGGTGCTGTGGACGAAACTCATGCCGATGGCCAGGAGCAACGCCAGAGGGATGATCTGCATGAGATCGAACCGCCCGAAGAAACGCAGGACCGCGCCGCGCAGGATCTGCGCGTTCGTCTCCTCGCGATTCTGCTCCTGAACGCATTCGACTCCGGAGAGCCGGCGCCGCTTTTTCCTTTCCGCCATGACGCCCCTCCTGCTGTGTCCTTACACCTCCGGCGACGGATCAGACGCGGAACGTCTGATTGCGGTCGGGGCCGACGGACACGATGCCGATCTTCGATTTGGTGAGTTCGGCAATACGCTTCAGGTAGTTCTGCGCGTTGACCGGGAGGCTGTCCCAGTCGAGGATTCCGGTCGTGGAGGTCTCCCAGCCGGGCATGGTCTCGTAGACCGGCTCAACACGGGAGAGGTCGTAGACATCCTCGGGGAACGTGGTGACGGTCTTATCGCCGATCTTGTATGCGGTGCAGATCTTGATCTCTTTGAGCTTATCAAGCACGTCCAGCTTCGTGATCGCGAGGAAATCCACGCCGTTCACCATGCAGCTGTGGCGGCATGCCACGGCATCCAGCCAGCCGCAGCGGCGCGGACGGCCCGTAGTGGCGCCGAACTCACCGCCCTGCGCGCGCAGGAATTCGCCCTGTTCGTCGAAAAGCTCGGTGGGGAACGGACCTTCGCCGACACGCGTGGAGTAGGCTTTCAGGACACCCCAGACCTCGGTGATGGCACGGGGAGGCAGACCGGTCCCGGTGCAGGCACCGCCACTGGTGGTGTTGCTGCTGGTCACATAGGGGAACGTACCGTGGTCGATGTCCAGGAACGCGCCCTGCGCGCCTTCGAGCAGGACATGCACGCCGTTGGCATTTGCCTCGTTGATCGTGACCACGGTGTCGGCCAGATGCGGGACCAGCACGTCACGCGCGGCGAGGACTTCCTTCCACGCGGCTTCGACGTCGAGCGGAGCTCCGCCCATCGGGACATATTCGCGGTTGTAGGCGTCGGCATTGTCGCGGAAATGCTTTTCGAAGCGGGCCAGGTCACGCATTTCGCCGCCGCGGATACCGGTGCGGTCGGCTTTGGAGGAATACGCCGGACCAATCCCGCGCTTGGTCGTGCCGATCTTCTTGTCGCCCTTCGCGGAATCTTCCTTGAAGGCGTCGATGAGCTTATGCCACGGCATGATGAGGTGGCAGCGCGTGCTGAGCTGGATCCCGGAGACGTCGATGTCGCGGGACTTGAGCATGTCCATTTCCTTCACGAGCTCGACAGGATCGACGACCACGCCGTTCGCGATCACGCACGGCACGCCGGGGCGCAGAATGCCGGACGGGATCAGGTGGAGTACGAAATGCTGTCCGTTGATCTCGACGGTGTGGCCGGCGTTGTTGCCGCCCTGGAAACGAACGACCATTCCCGCGTTTTCCGTTAAGACATCAATGATTTTACCTTTGCCTTCATCGCCCCACTGGACGCCGACGAGCACGCTGACTGACATGTTGTTTGAATCCTTATGTAAAAAACAAATAGTGTTAAGACATAAACAAATAAATATATCACGATTCCCACGCAAATGCAAACTTTTCCGCGAAAAAACACGGAAAGCGGCACTGCGACGCAGGAACCTTCCGGCAAAAAAGCGGGTCTTCGCGTCCCGCCGGCATAGCAACTGTGTTTTTTCCGGGAAACGACACGTGTTTTCCGCTTGCATTTTCCGGAATGTATGATATGTTTTCCGTGAATGGATCTTAACGTTTTTTTCACGGAAGGAGCGCATATCATCATGTCCGCATCGCAGATTCTTGCATCGACCATCGCCGGATCCTGGTATCCCGGTGATCCAGCCCGGCTCAGAGCCATGATCGACTCGTTCCTGGCGCCCTGCCCCGTGCCGGAAAAACCGTGCAACGTGATCGTCGTGCCGCATGCGGGATATCCGTATTCCGGCCCGACCGCCGGCTACGCCTATGCCGCCGTCGACCGCAAAAAAGTCCGGCGCGTGATCCTGCTGGCGCCGAGCCACCGTTACGGCATCCGCGACCTCGCCGTCATGCCGATGTCCGATGCCGTCTCCACTCCGCTCGGGACGATCCCGCTGGACACAGCCATGCGCGACGCCCTGCTCGGAAACGCGTTGTTCCGCGCGGACGACGGCGTGCACAGGCTCGAACACAGCACGCAGATCCAGTATCCGTTCCTTCAATATTGCCTTGACAATTTCAAGCTCCTCCCCATAATCGTCGGCAGCCTGAGCGCGCCCGCGGCCGACGCCCTCGCCGCCGCTCTGAAACCGTTCCTCGTCGACGATGTCCTCCTGGTCGTCAGCTCGGATTTCATCCACTACGGCAGGGATTTCGACTACGAGCCCTTCCCGCAGGACACCGAGGCAAAGACGCGCGCACTCAACCTCGACGCTGCCGAGGCCATCCGACTCCGCGACACCGCCCGCTTCGAGCGCATCGTGAACGAATCCGGCGCGACCATCTGCGGACGCGAGCCGATCCGCGCCGCGCTGAGGATGATCCCCGACGGCTGCACCGGATCCGTACTCCACTACGCCACCAGTTCGGACGAATCCCGCGACTTCTCGCGTTTCGTCTGCTACTGCTCCATCGGATTCCACGCGGGATTCCCGCCCGCACCGGAACGGAAGGATGCCGAGTCCGAGGCGGATTCCGGCACGCTTTCCGGCGCCGACAGGAAATTCCTGCTCGACCTCGCCCGCCGCGCCATCCAGTACGCACTGAACACGCGCATGGTCCCCACGGCGGACGCGCTCGGTGTGAATCAGGCCGCGCTGTCCCCCGCGATCCGCAAAAACATGGGCGCGTTCGTGACACTCAACCTCAAACAGAACCACCGGCTGCGCGGCTGCATTGGCGAAATCCAGCCGTTCCGCCCGCTCTGGAAAGCGGTCCTCGGGCGCGCTGTTGACGCAGCCTTCCGCGATCCACGGTTCCTCCCGCTCACCGCGCAGGAATTCGCAAACGTCGAGATCGAGATCTCCGCCCTTACGCCCGCGGTTCCCGTCGGCGGCTGGCGCGACATCGTGATCGGGCGCCACGGCATGACCCTTTCCAAGAATGGGCATTCCGCTGTCTTCCTGCCGCAGGTCGCGCCGGAACAGGGCTGGGGCATCGAAGAAACGCTGACCCATCTCTCGATGAAAGCCGGGCTCCCGCCGGACGCCTGGCGCGAAGGAGCCTCGTTCACCGTGTTCGAGGCCATCGTCTTTCATGAATAGGCCGCAATCCGTACAGGGGCTGTGGTCATACTCGACAACACAACACGGGCAGGCACCAGGAATGAAGCATTGATCCCCTCCGGCACGAAACAGGACACAAAACACAGCACAAAACCGCACGACCCGATCAAAGAAGTCAGCTTGAGATAAAAGAAAAAGGCATCAAACCATGAAACTCCGCATCTTTCTTCTTCTTGCCGCGCTTGTTCTCTTTGCCGGATCCGGTTTTGTCGTTGCGGAAGAGCCGTTCGACGAAGACACACGCAGAGAAACCATTTATTTTTTGGGGAATCCCGTTGCCACCCAGGATGATTATATTTTCGCCCGGTTCTTTTCCAATTCTGCCAAAAACGGGATTCTGACGGAAACGGTGCCCCAATACAGCGGCGTTGACTTAATAGAAAGTGAAACGGCTTCATATTTTTATAAAGTCGACCAAAAAGACAATGACACCTATTCAGCGGTCCATGAGGATTCGGCCACACATCGCACTGAGGATAAAAACAGTGTCTATGAGTTTGCCAACTCTTTTCAATCCAGCATCTCGGAAAAGATCGGCTCTGTGAAACAGAACGACACCATTGTCATCCTCGACTCCCGTGAGGACGATGCAGAAGAGTCTGACGAGTTTCAATCGTCCGATAACGGAACATATTCCAGCCTCGTTTTCGACAAAAAAACGATCAGGAACGACCCCAATAGGCCCAAATTCATATCGGGGAGCGCTTATACCGGCGATTTCAAGGAAGAGGATGATTTACACTCTCCGCTTTCGGCCCCGATCACGTTGCTCATCTTCATGGTCGGCTTCTGCATTGTTCTTGTCATGGCCACCACGGTCGGGATCAAGTTGAAAGACTGATCTTTCCGGTCCGCTACCCGGGGCTTGTCCTTGAGAGAAGACCGGCCCAGACGGAGCTTCGGAAAAAAACGGTATTTCTTCGGAATCGTGCTTGAAATCCGGTCAAAATCTACTATAGTATCAAAAACATCTGCATCTGGCTTATCAACAAAAACAGTTCGGCCCCGAGGGGGACAGGGCACGGCAAAGAAAGATGAAACGACCATGAACCGGAAAATCATCCTGCTGAGCGTGCTGGGACTATTGCTTCTCGCATGTCTGCTGGCATGTGGATATTTCGGCGCAAAGACGATCCAGCGCGCCCGGCTGCACCAGGAGGCAATGGCCGCATACGAAAAAAAGGACTATGTTCAGGCGGAACGTCTTCTGCAGGCTTATGTCCAGCTGGATCCGGACGCCGAAGCGGAACATGTGGCCCTGGCGGAAATCTACCATGAATTCGGCAACACGGGCATGGAGGCGCAGATGTGGCAGAAAGCCAGTTCCCTGAACCCGTTGAACCCCGACTACCGTGAGAACATGCTGACCAGCGCCATGAAATCCGCGAGCTATCCGCTTCTGCACGGCATCCTGGGGCGGAAGGCGTGGACAGATGAACAGTTCACCGACCAGGAGCTGTACCTGTATGTGATCTCCTCCTACCGGTCCGGTTACCCGAAGGATGGGGATAATGCTTACAAGAAAGCCGTAGCCGCCGATCCCGAGGCGTTCCACAAGAGCGAACTGGGACTCCTGGCTGAGTTCATGGCGAACTATTCGAAATACTCCGAGAACGATCGTGATGATTTTCTGAACCGCCCCCTGCAGTCGGAGGACCCCGTAATCCGGTTCGAAGCGCTTTATACGGCCATCGTGTGCACGGCACAGCGAAACGACGAGGCCGACGACCCGAAGGAAGAGAGACTGCTGAAAGAGGCTGCCGCAACGAATCCTTTCGCCGGAACTCCGCTTCTGGCAGACTATTACTTTCTGAAGTTCCGGTTCGGGGATGTGATCGACGTTCTGGGACCTTATTTAAGGACGATCGACGATACAAGTCTGTACCTTTTGTATTTGGACAGCTGCGTCTTTGAAGGGAAATTGGACGAGATCAAGGCGCTGAAGGAGAAGTTCCCGCAAAAAACCGGTTCTTTGAAGCTGTTGTCGGATTATTGCGAGATCCTGATCGCATACATGGAAAACGACGAGAAAAGACTCGCTGTTGCCGTTCGCAAATCCGCCAAGCTCATCGACTCCCCGCTTTCGCGTTTCATCCGTCTGCGTGTGGCGATGGCAAACGAATCGTTCAACGAGATCCTGACCGTGGCGCAGGAGATTTTTTCGAATCCGCCGTTTTATGACCTTCATAATCGCGCCCTGCTTATCTGTCTGGATTACATCGTGAGAGAAATGAAGAAGACGGAGAATCGGAAGGATCCGTCGCAGATGGCCGAGCTGGCAAGAGTCCTGTCCTGGTATCTGCAGGGCGACCAGCTGCTCACGGAGATCATCCTTGTGGACCAGTATAAAAAAGACCTGGCAAACGGATCCGACCTCCTGTCGGCTATCGCACAGTTCCCGAACGACGAACTGCTGCAGAAGATCACTGCCGAATATCTGATCTTCGATAAAAAAGCGGAACAGGCTATGCCGATCATCGAACAACTGCGGGATGCCGAAAAGATGTTGAATCGGCAGCCTGACCGCGGGATCCAAATCCTTCTCATGCTGGCACTGGATCAGATCGGGGAGCACGACGAGGCGGCGGCGGCCTTCCGGGATCTGGTGGAACAGTCCAATTTTGAACCGGAACTGCTGGCCCAGTATTTTCAATCCTGTGTCAGGAACGAGCGAACGGCGGACCTGGAGTCCATGGCAAGCAAACTGGACGCCACGAAAGACGCAAAACTGGAACGATTCGGAGTCTTCTTCCGTGCGGCGGCAATGTTTTTGACCGGAGATGAAGAAAAGATGAACGAGGCGCTGGACCTGCTTGCTTCAACACCCGACGACGATCCTGATTTCACGTTCTATGCGGCAAACCGCCTGTTCGAACATGACCGGCTCGACGAGGCTGAGGCGAAATACAATGCGATCCGGAAGACCTATCGTACCCCGTCGTTGGTCTTTGCAAACCTTTCCAGGCTTTATCATGCCAGGGGCGATGCAGCAAAGGCCCTGGATTCCGCAAAGGAGGCGTTTACCCTGGAAAAGGAATCCATACTCCCGGCTTTCATCTACGCGAAACGACTGGCCGAGGCGGAACGGTATCAGGAAGCCGTCGAAGCCCTGAAGTTTCCGCGTCACGCCGTAAACTACCGCAAAGAAATCATCGAGCTGTGGACCGAATGCATGAAGCACGTCATCGAAAAGAGTCTCGCCGACCGGAAATTCATTCAGGCGGAAGGACAGTGCAGGCATCTGCTGATGATCGTGCCCGACGACGAATTCGGCAAGGAAACTTTGGAAAAGATCAGGAAGGTCCTCAACTCCAGGATCGACGCCCAGGAAGAAGACACGGAAGAATCCGTGCCCGCGCCCGCATCCTGACATTCCGCCGAGCGGAGCCGGACACGACCCGACACTCTCCAAGTGTGACCGAGCGGGGCCGGACACGACCCGACACTCTCCGTGTGTGGAAAAAAGGTCGGGACGCTTGCTTTTTTTTCTTTTTCATGTATAGTATTTGACCATCATTTTTATGAACCGACATGAATTCCAAAAACGCAAAATAAAAAAAGGTGCCTGGATCAAATGAAATACTTCACCATCGCATTCCTCCTCGCGCTCATCGCGCTGTGCGCCGTGCTGTTCGTACTGCCCGGCAAGATCCGCTCCGTCGCGGAGGCAAAAACCGGTTACGGCGTCACCGCGACCACGTATCCGATCTGGGTGCTGACCCGGGAAGTCGTGGACGGGACCGGGATCGAGGTGCAGCTGCTGACCCCGCCGGACGCAGGATGCCCCCACGACTACGTCCTGACCCCGAACGACCTCATGAAGGTCTCCGCCGCCCCTAAGCCGCTCCTGCTGTTCAAGAACGGCGCGGGCCTCGACGACCACATCTGCAAAGCGGCTCTGGGCGCAAGCAAAGGCATCGTAGTGATCGACACCGGCGCAGGGATCGAAGTGATCGGCGACGACCATGACCACGACCATGACCACGAGGCCGAGTACGATCATGACGAGGACGCCGAGCATGACGAGCATGATGAACACGAAGCCGAGCATGAACACGAGCATGAACACGAGCACGAGGCCGAGCATGAACACGACGCGGAAGGCCATCACCACCACCATCATCACGGCGGCGAGAACGGCCATTTCTTCGCCAGCCCCTATGAGGCGCGGAAGATCGTCGCGACGATCGCCGACGAACTCGCGAAAAGCGATCCGCTCCACGCGGTCAAGTTCCACGAAAATGCCGCCAAGCTCGACAAGCGCCTCCAGATCCTCGGCGACGAGTTCAAAGCGCAGCTTGAGCCGTATGCGTCCAAGCACATCGCCGCCCAGCACAACATCTTCGACTATCTCCTGCGCGACTGCGGATTCGAGACGCCGCTGGCGATCTTCGCCGATCCCGAGACGCCGCTGTCGCCCGCCGAGATCACGAAAATGAGGGAAGAGTTCAAGGAACACGGCATAAAGGTCATTTTCACCGAGCCGCAATACCCGGACGACCTCGCCAAGCTCATCGGCGAGGAGATCGGCGCGACTGTCGTGAAGATCGATCCCGTGGCGTCCGGTCCCGCCGACCCGCCCGCCGGATACTATTTCGACGTGATGAAAAACAACCTCGAAATCATGAAGAAAGCGCTTTCGGAATGACCATTTCCGCGGAAACAGCACCAGCCGACGCGGTCCGGTTCGAGCACGTCGGACTGACCCTCGGTGAAAACCGCATCCTGGACGATGTCTGCGCGCACGTCCCCCGCGGCAGGTTCACTGCCATCGTCGGCCCGAACGGCGCGGGCAAGACCACGCTCACGCTCGCCGTCCTCGGCCAGATACGTCATACGGGCAGGATCCTTTTTCCCGGTCTGGACGGGACTGGCCGGCGTCCCCGGTTCGGATTCGTGCCGCAGCGGCTGGTGTTCGACCGCGACATCCCGATGACGGTCATGGACTACCTGCTCTCCGGGCTCCAGCGCATGCCGCTTTTTCTGGGACATTCCAAACGTCATGTGGACCGCATCATGCAGTATCTGGACGAGGTCGAATGCACCCCTCTGGCCGACCATGCGTTCGGCGCGCTCTCCGGCGGCGAGATCCAGCGCGTGCTGCTGGCGCAGGCACTGCTTCAGGAGCCCGACATCCTGATCCTGGACGAACCGACGTCCGGGGTCGATTTCAAGGGCGGCCAGATTTGCTGCGAACTCCTGCGGCGCGTCCGCGAGAAACGCGGATTCACGCAGATCATGATCAGCCACGACCTGGCGACCGTGACCGCGCACGCCGACCATGTGATCTGCCTGAACCATAAGGTCTTCGGCGAGGGCGAACCGCGTGTGGCACTGACCCATCAGGTGCTGTCCGAGACGTTCGGCCTGCACCTCGGCCTCCCCGACCTGCACGGCATCCCGCAGGACGTGCGCGAATGTCCCGAGGACTGCCCGCTCCGCAACGAACACCTGCATCTGCACGACCATTGCCATATCGACGGCGCGGCGCATGGCTGCACCTGTGGCCATGACCATAACCACGACCATACCCACGACCATGAAACGGAGGCCGGCCATGCTGAATGAGATCATAATGCGGATCGCCGACCTGACCGCGAAGCTGTTCCCGATGGACTGCATGGAACCCGAATTCATGCGTCGCGCGATGCTGGGCCTGCTCCTGATCGCCCCGCTCGCCGCGCTCTCCGGCGTGCAGGTGGTGAACTCCCGCATGTCCTTCTTCTCCGACGCCATCGGTCACTCGGCGTTCGCCGGCGTCGCGCTCGGCCTGATCCTGTCGCTCCCGCCCGAATTCACGATGCCGGTGCTGGCGCTCGCGATCGGGCTCATCATCATGTATCTGCGGCGCGGGAGCCGCCTTTCGACGGACACCGTGATCGGCATCATCTTCTCCGCCGTGGTGGCGTTCGGGCTCGCGATCGTAAGCCGGAACCGCGAGGCGTCACGCGGCGTCAACATGTTCCTGTACGGCGACATCCTCACGATCGGCGACAACGAAATCGCGCTTCTGGCGGTCCTGCTTGTCGCGTTCCTGGCGTTCCAGTTCTTCGCGTGGAACCGCATGCTGCACATTTCCGTGAACGAACAGATCGCCGGCGTTCACCGGATCAAGGTGTCCATGTACCAGTATCTCTTTGCGGCGCTGTTGTCGCTGGTGGTGATCCTGTGTGTACGCGCTGTGGGCGTGCTGCTGGTAACGGCGGTCCTGATCGTCCCGGCGGCGACCGCACGGAATTTCGCGCGGAACTCTCGCCAGCTTTTCTTCATGTCGCTTGCGTTCAGCTACCTCAGCTGTGCGGGCGGCCTGCTGATTTCGGCGCAGCCGTGGGCGAACGTACCGGCCGGTGCGGCGATCGTCCTGCTGGCATGCGCGATGTTCGCGGAGTCGTTCATTTTCGCGCGGCTGAAATCGAAATAAAAGACGGGCCGGATCCCCCCTCCCCGGCTTATAGCCCTGATTATTTCTCGTCCTCCACGCCGGACAGCGTGATACGCGGCAGATAGCCGTGCGTTTGCAGATAGAGGATCCGCGGCCCTTCGGCGGTCGGATCAAGCCACACGGCCTTCTCCGCCAGTTCGGAGGCGGATTCTTTTCTGCCGAGCGCAAACTCGTTGCGGCCGAGAGCGCCGATGCGGACCGCCTCCTGCTTTGCCTCCGGCGTGATCACCTTGAAGACGGTATAAACGCGGTTGATGCTCTCCAGCCCGCGCGGGACATCAAGGCGGTAGAACCAGTGCAGGCTGTCCGGATCGGCGATCATGCGGTTGACGATGGAGTCCGGCTTGATCTCGTTCGCGCCGGCGATATAGCGGTTCGAGTAGATCGAATAGGAGAAGCACGCGCCCTTGTTGTAGATCACGTAGTCCGCGCCGTATTCGCCGCAGTATTTGGCGAGATCGAGCTCGGAGCCGTGGAACATCGCGTTCAGGTACTTTTCCGTGGCGTCGCGGATGCGCTTCATGCCGAACTGCGGGTTCATGACGAGTCCGGTCCCAGCATACGCCTTCAGCATCGGCCCGACGGTGAAGTTCGCAGCCACGCCCTTGCCCGCCACGGCTTCCTTATGCTGGCGGAACCACAGAATCAGCATGGCGGTCTCCCGGAGCGCGACGTCGCCCGTGTAACGCCGTGGCGTTCCGACGGATACGAGAGTCTCCCAGAAAATGATGAACGCAAAGATGCAGGTCAGCGTGCGGCGGAGATGCTTGAGCAGACGCGGACGGTCGAAGATCACCGTGCATGCCTCGGCGGGATCGACTTTCCACGGCGCGTGCCGGAACGCCCGCAGATAGGTGCAGACGAGCATCGGCAGGGAGACGCTCAGGAAAAGGATCACGAATTCATGGTAGCGCACGATGTAGATGAACCCGACGATGAACCCGATCGTGAAAATGTTCGGCAGGAACGTCCGCGGCAACATCTTCGCGAACTCTGCCCGTGGTATTCGGAACAATGTCAATCCCAGCATCAGTGCGGCATACAACGCCAGCGTGACCGGGAGCAGACCGAACAGGAACCGGAACAGGCCGAACTGGAGCATGCGTCCGAAGATGAGGCTCGGGAAGAACGACGACGCGATCTCCCATGTGGCGGAGTGCATGGATGGCGTCCACATGATGCGGGCATCGTAATTCAGCAGCAGGGCGTTCGCCGGCTTCACGTTGTTGAACTGGATCTTCGCCTTCATCGCCTCGGAGAAATGGCTGTAGTTCGAGGCGTATTCCGGCGTGTTGCCGAACTGCGCCCAGTTCACATACAACGCCGCCGCCAGGATCGGCACGGCCAGGCGCAGCGCGAGCTTGCGTCCACCCTTCAGTTTCAGGCGGCGGGACACGCCCTGAAGTGCGTAGCAGCAGAAAAATGTCGGAAGCGCCACCCACAGGATCGGCGCGTGGATCAGGCCGTAGGTGATATTGAACGGCACGACGAGGGCGTTCAGCAGCACGGCGGCAGCGATCGCGATCCACGCATACAGCAGGCCGCGCCGCATCCGGTATCCGCAGACCGCCCGCAGGACCTCAATCAGCGCCCACGCGGAGAAGATCATCTGGCACAGGTCCCAAGCGATGAATGCCAGAAACACCACGCAGAAGATGATCGGCGCTTTCCACCAGCGCGTCCGGGCATTGCACCACGCCGTCAGCACGAACGCCATCGTGATCAGCGGGATGCAGAATTCGCCGCGCACCAGGTCCTGCCCCGTGGACCGCGCGATCGCCGACAGCGCCACGGCGTGCAGGAACCCGCCGCAGAACGCCAGCTTGCGCGGGCATTTCAGCAGCAGGAGCCACAGGAAGATCAGCGCGGACGTGAGCGACGCCCACAAGCGTATCTGGGCACTCATCCATTGCGCCATGTAAGGATGGTCCTGGAACAGCTTTTCGCGCGGGGAGCCCTCCGGATCGGGCGCGATCATCTGTTTCAGCCGCCAGCCCCAGCCGAGGAACCACTCCAGCGCCATGTTCATCTGCGCGTAGGGCGGAATGTCCTCCATGTGCTTCAGCGTCTCGTCGCGAGCCGGCACGCCCTTCCCTTCGGCGATGTCCTCCGAGTAGGAGTACATCATGGCACTCTCGATGGTGAACGGCGAGAAGTTGTTGTGGCGGAGCGGGAGGAACCGCTCGAAAAACGATCGGTGGACTTGCTCCTTCTGCGGCACTTCGGCGATGATATCGTTCAGCATCTGCACGGAGGTGTTGTAGTGGTACGTGCGCATGGCGAACGCCGTGAGGAGTATGAGGAGGAAGAGGAAGGCGTTCCAGAGGCGTCTGTGTTTCGCTATGAATGAAGAAAGATTGTTTTTCACGTGTACTGTTTCCTTCCCTGCGATGAGGGGATGCCAAGCTCCTCGCGGTATTTCGCCACGGTGCGGCGGGCGACGTCGAGCCCCTTCTTTTTGAGGTCCTCCGCGATCTTCTGGTCGGAGAGCGGATGAGTTGGATTTTCGTTTTTGACGGCCTCGCGGATATACTCCTTGACCGCGGAACTGGAGACGTCCTCGCCGTCGGTGTTCTGGTAGCCTCCGGTGAAGAAATCACGGAATCGAAGCGTGCCGGCAGGCGTGGCCATGTATTTGTTCGCGATGGCGCGGCTGACGGTGGTCTCATGGATGCCGAGGCGGTCCGCCACGTCGCGCATGGTCATAGGACGGAGGTGTTCCGGCCCCTTGTCAAAGAAATCGTATTGCTGGTCCGCGATGATGCGGGCGATGCGGACGATGGTGCTCTCGCGGTCGGCGATCGCCTTGCGGATCTCCATGAGGCTTTTCATGTTCTTCAGGATGTAATCGCGGGTCTCCTGATCGGTCAGCGGATCGTCCAGCATCTTCATATAGCGGTTCGGGATCAGGAATTTCGGCTCGTTTTCGCGGTTCGGGCGCACGGTGTATTCGTCGCCGGAACGTTCGATCGTGACCTCTACAGGGCAGTATTCAGTGCGGGACTGCGCGATCGATGCGGCAGGCCGCGGATCGCAGGTGCGGCGGAGTTCTTCTGCCATATCTTTCACATCCGACACGGTCACGCCCATGTCTTTCGCGATCTTCGGGAGACGGTTGTGCTCCAGATCGTCCAGATGCCGGGTCACGAACTCGGTCATCCGGTCCGTCTTTTTCCCGGCGCGTTCGAGCTGAATCAGCAGGCATTCCGGCAGGGTGCTCGCGCCGATCCCCGGCGGATCGAACGTCTGCACGAGCCGGAGCGCGGCCTCCGCTGTCTCCAGCGAACACGGCACCGTCTGCGCGATCTCGGCAGGAACGCTGCGGAAGAACCCGTCCTCGTCGATATTGCCGATGACTTCCTCGGCGGCACGACGCACGTCGGGCGCACATTCCTCCGTGCCGAGCTGTTCCATGAGGATTTCCTGAAGCGAGACCTCCTGCGCCACGGAGTTGAACATGTATTCGCGGCGTTTCTCCGCCTCGCTGTCGGGCGGATCATCGCCGTCCTCCTGACGGACAGCCGCCCATTCGTCGTCTCCCTCCAGGATGCGCGCCAGTTCTTCGTCGTAGTCCAGACGGTTTTCGTCCAGGTTCTCGACCGGGACATCCTCCTGTGCGATGGGATCGGCATCGTCCGGTTTCAAATCCGGCTCGTCCTCGTAGTCGGCATCGTCCTCGGTCGTGATCAGGGGGTTCTCCGCCAGGATATCCGCGAACGAGCCGGAAAGCTCCATGACAGGCGCCTGCAACGCCTTCAGCGCCTGAAGATGCTGAGGCGAAAGGATATGGGTCTGTTCCAGACTCTGATTGGCGCCTTGGGCAAGGTTCTGATCCATCGTTTTTTCCCGGATTAAATTCGTATAACTTCATACTATACCCCCGAAATCCCTTTTTTTCAAAAAAAAGCCGACTCTTTTTGCATTATTTTATAGGAAAATGTCTGAAACCGTGCTATATTATATTTTGATTTCATACTTTGATCCAACCGATATTCAATGGAGACCGTCATCATGCCGGAAATGCCGAAAGCATATCTGCCCGCCGAAATCGAAGAGAAATGGTACGCCGAGTGGGAGGCCAACAAGCGCTTCCACGGCAAGCCGAACCCGGACAAAAAGCCTTATTCCATCGTCATCCCGCCGCCGAACGTGACCGGCATCCTCACCATGGGCCATGTCCTGAACAACACGCTCCAGGACATCCTCATCCGCTGGCACCGCATGCTGGGCGAGGAAGTCTGCTGGTTCCCCGGCACCGACCACGCCGGCATCGCCACGGAGAGCAAGGTCGACAAGGTCCTCCGCGAGAAGGAAGGCATCGACCGCCGCACACTCGGCCGCGAGAAGTTCATCGAACGCGTCTGGGAATGGAAGAAGCTCTACGGCGGCACCATCATCAAGCAGCTCCGCAAGCTCGGCACGTCCTGCGACTGGGACCGCGAACGCTTCACCATGGACGAGGGCCTCAGCGCCGCCGTCCGCAAGGTGTTCGTCCAGCTTTACGAAAAAGGCTACATCTACCGCGGCAAACGCATGGTGAACTGGTGCCCCGCAGCCCAGAGCGCACTCTCCGATGAGGAGGTCATCTACAAAGAGGTCAAGGGCAAGTTCTGGCATTTCCGCTATCCGCTCACCGACGGCTCCGGCTACCTCGTCGTCGCCACCACGCGTCCCGAGACCATGTTCGGCGACACCGCAGTCGCCGTCCCGCCCGGTGATCCGCGCTATAAGCACCTCGTCGGGAAGACCGTGAACCTGCCGCTCACCGACCGGAAGATCCCGATCATTGAGGACGAGCACGCCGACCCGGAAAAGGGAACCGGCTGCGTGAAGATCACGCCCGCGCACGACCCGAACGACTATCAGGTCGGCAAGCGCCACAACCTCGAATTCATCAACGTCATGAACCGCGACGGCTCCATGAACGCCCAGTGCGGCAAATACGCCGGACTCGACCGCTACGAATGCCGCAAGCAGTGCGTCGCGGACATGGAAAGCCTCGGCCTCCTCGAAAAGATCGAGGACATCGTCCACAACGTCGGCTTCTCCGAGCGCGGCGGCGTGGAGATCGAAACGCTCCTCAGCGACCAGTGGTTCGTCCGCATGGACGAGCTCGCGAAGCCCGCCATCGAGGCCGTCCGCTCCGGCGCGATCAAGTTCTATCCCGACCGCTGGGCCAAGACCTATTTTCACTGGATGGAGAACATCCAGGACTGGTGCATCAGCCGCCAGATCTGGTGGGGGCACCGCATCCCGGCCTGGTACCGCGGCGACGTGAACGACGAGAACCGTGAAGTCTACGTGGGCGTGAACCCGCCCGAGGGCGACGGCTGGTATCAGGAAGAGGACGTTCTCGACACCTGGTTCAGCTCCTGGCTCTGGCCCTTCTCCATCATGGGCTGGCCGGAAGACACCGCCGAGCTCAAATATTTCTACCCGACCAACGACCTCGTGACCGGCCCGGACATCATCTTCTTCTGGGTCGCGCGCATGATCATGGCAGGCTACGAGTTCAAGGGCGACCTGCCGTTCCGCAACGTCTACTTCACCAGCATCATCCGCGACGAACTCGGACGCAAGCTCAGCAAGTCCCTCGGCAACTCGCCCGACCCGCTGAAGGTCATCGAGACCTACGGCGCCGACGCCCTCCGTTTCTCCATCGTCTACATCGCCCCCGTCGGCATGGACATCCGTTACTCCAATGAAAAATGCGAGCTCGGCCGCAACTTCGCGAACAAGCTTTGGAACGCCTGCCGCTTCCGCACCATGCAGGGACCCGTCTCCGCTTCGTTCGACAAGCTCGCGATCCCGGTCGAAAAACTCACGCAGGATGAACTCCACCTGCTCAACACGCTGGAAAAGGCGTGCGCGGACGTGAACACCTCCCTCCGCGAGTTCCGTTTCCACTCCGCCGCGCACGACATCTACGAGCTCGTCTGGAACAACTTCTGCGACTGGTTCATCGAGGCGTGCAAACCGCGCTTCAACGCCGACGAAGAGGCGAAGAAACAGGCGCTCGCCGTACTGGACTACGCGCTCTGGAAGCTCCTCCGCCTCCTGCACCCCTTCATGCCGTTCATCACCGAGGAACTCGCCCACCGCATGGGATTCCTCGCCGACGGCCAGTCCATCATGACTGCCGCGTTCCCCGAGGCCGACCTCGCGCTCCCCGCGAACGCCGACAAGATCTCCGAGATGACCGCCGACAAGTACGCCCTCATCTCCGCCGGCCGCAACCTGCGACTCTCGAACAACATCGCCCCCGGCAAGCGCATCGAATACCACATCCGCGCCGCCTCACAGGAGATTCTGGATTCCCTCTGCGAGCAGATGGATTCCCTCACCGCCATGCTCAATGCCTCCCTCATCAGCGTCTCGCTGGAGAACTACGCAAGCGAGGACGGCACCCCCGCGCCCTCCATCGTCTGCGACGCCGGTGCGATCTTCCTGCCGCTGAAGGGTCTCGTGGATCCCGCAGCCGAACGAGAGAAGCTCACGAAGCAGAAAGCCGAGCTCACCGGCTGGATCAAGGCCGCCGAGGCGAAACTCAACAACGAGAAGTTCGTCAGCCGCGCCCCGGCGAAAGTCGTCGAGGACGTGAAGACGCAGCTCGCCGACCTGAAGGATAAGCTCGCGCGCGTCGAGGAATCCCTCGCCGCATTCAAGGGCTGAGTCCTTCCGGCTTTTCTCCTGAAAAAGCATCAGGGCTTGCGGGTTCAAAAACTCGCAAGCCCCGTTTTTATGCCCATTTGCAGGCGGTTCATTTCCACGGGCGTTTGCTGCCGAGCCAGCCCTTTTCCGTCCAGTATTCGACGTCACACTGACAAATACGCACTTTCTTCTGGACCAGACGCATCAGGTTGAAGAAAAGCCTGGTCTTCAACCCGGGCGTGACTTTTCCGTGCCGCCGCTCGAGTTTTCCGGCAAGCCTCGCTGTCGCCTTGTCGATGGCGGCTCTCTTCTTCTCGCTGACGCCTTCCCAGTTGGCGGCGGCGACGCCGGGCCCGTACTTGTAGATTTTGGCGGTCCCCCAGAAAAACAGGCTGTGTTCCATATCCTTCAGGGCCGATTTCATGCCGCCGCCGGCGGCCGTGCAGATGCACACGCCCTGCTTCCGGAACATGGACGACTCCGGCCGGTGCACCATGAACCGGTACGCGAGGTGATCCAGAAACGCCTTCATCGCGCCCGTGACATGGTATACGTAGACGGGACTGGCGAGGATCACGACGTCCGCCGCGTACATCGCGTCCGTGATCGGGGCGAGCCTGCCGTGATGCGGGCACTCCTTTTCGCCTTTAAAAAAACACCTGTTGCAGCCCGCGCAGAATTCACCGAAGTCAGCAGGCAGGAAAAACTCCGTCGTTTCCCCGCCGAGCTTTTCCGCCAGGCTGTGCGCGACATGATAGGTGGAGCCCTTGTGGCTTTGTCCGTGAATGATGACCGTTTTCATGGTTGTCCAGCGTTGTGATTGGAGGGGGATAATATACCACATATTTCCTTTTTTTCAAACGGGGCCGTTTGCGGCGCGGACGGCGGGCGCCGGGATACGGCTTGACAAACACCGATCGCGCATTATATTAACCTGACAAATGTACGATACCCAACTGGACCGGAAAGGCGAAAAAGATCAGGCGAACATGAGACTGGCGGGACTTGATTTCGAAACCGCGAACAACTGCGCGGGAAGCATCTGCGCGGTCGGCTGCGGGATCCTTCAGGACGGCGAGGAGGGCGAAACGCTCGGACGGCTGGTGCGGCCGCATCCGAGCATGGACTGGATCGCGTCGTTCTGCTACCGCGTACACGGGATCGGCGCGTGCGACCTGGACGGTGCGGACGAGTTTCCGTCGATCTGGCCGGAACTCCGCGACCTGCTGCTGTCGGCGGACTGCGTGGTCATCCACAATGCGCCTTTCGACCTGGGACATCTGCGGGCGGTCCTGTCGCTTTACGGCCTGCCGCCGGTGCGGTTCCCGTATGTGTGCAGCCTGACCGCCAGCCGTCGCGCCCTGCCGGAACTCGCCTCGCATTCGCTGAACTGCGTGGCAGCGTATTTCGACATCCGGTTCCGGCACCACGACGCGCTGGAGGACGCGCTGACCTGCGCGAAGGTCATGCACGAGATCGGCCTCACGCCTCGTATTCCCCGGAAAGAATTCGTTTACCCTGTGCCGGAAGAGTGACCGCGCAAAAAGACCGCGGCCACCCCCCTTTTTCTTGCCGAATATTCTGGACTTTTGTGGACATCAGCTCATTTCATAGGCTTCTCCGGCACAAAAAACAGTCCGCTTTATTCTTTTAAGCAACTAAACATCTTTCCTGCTTAAAAGATTGAGGCGGGATTGCCTTTCAGCGGAAAAACAGGTCTGTTCCCCGTCACCATTTTGTACAGGATTATCTTTTAGGAATACAGTAAACAAACGTTAACTAACGCTTAAAAAATGATTTTTTTTAGTAATTAACCGTTTTTTCACGATTTTTCTCTTTTTTGCCTCTTTTCTTTTTCCGTGTTATGAAGTATAATTGTTTTCGGAGAAGCTTGACACGTTTCCTTGTGCCGGGGATGGCCCCGGACAAACGCCCCGGCGTGCATGCGATCCGACGGTGCGTCAACGGTCCCGGACGCACACACCGTCTGTTTCAACAACCCCCCGGGAGCAACAAGATTGAAGGCAACATCATGGGCGAACGCGAAAAAGGCAAAGTCAAATGGTTCAACAACACAAAAGGCTTCGGATTCATCGAGCGTGAAGGCGCACAGGACATCTTCGTCCACTACAGCGCCATCAAGTCGGAAGGCTACCGCACCCTGAAGGAAGGGCAGCTCGTCGAATTCACGGTCGGCCAGGGTGCCAAGGGCATCCAGGCGGAAGACGTCGTGGCGGTCGAAGCTGCACCCCAGGCATAATCCATCCTACATTCTTTCCGTATTTCTCACCGTGCCCGCCGCCCCTCCCCTGCGGCGGGCCTTTCGTGAATAGCGTTCACCCGTTCGCCGGCGTTCCGGCCCGTTCCTGTTCGAAATGAGCCCCTGTTCAGCCGGAACGGGTGTTTTTATTGTTCAGCCTCGGGAAAATCCGGTTTATCCGCCGTTCCTGTCCCGAACACGCGATCTGAGGCGGGACAGGACGCTTTCAAGCACACGCCCGAACGCCACGCCCGCAAGCAGGAGCAGCGGCAGATCGAGGAACGGCACGCGATGCCGCATCTGAAGATGCACGAAGGTGTGGGCGGACCAGCCCACGCACAGGATCATCAGCAGGAAAAGCAGGAGCGTGCGGTCCTTCCGCAGGAAACAGATGCCTGCCGCGCCGCCCGCGAACAGGACCAGTTCGGAGATGGTGATCAGCCAGAAGACCGTCCGGGGATGCGCGCCGTGCAGAGGCCACGGCCGGATGAAATGCCACGCTTTCGCCGCGCTCAGACGGCAGAAGCCGCCCGCACCGATCGTTTTGATCTCCTCCATGGCTGCCGCGCGGAACCGGCTGTCCTGTTCCGTCGGGGGCAGATCGCACGGCATGGCCTTGGCGAACGCGATCGCGCGTTCCCAGCCATCATTCTGATGTTCCAGGAACTCCGTTCCGCCGGACGCCCGGTACGCCAGGGCATTGTCGCGGTTGTTCCCCACAAACAGGTTGAAGCCGCCAAGACAGCCGGACGGATTCCATGTGCCGTAATTGATATGATTCCGGATGCACAGCGGGCTCAGGAGCAGCAGGAACGCAGCAGCGTAGACTACATAATCCGCCAATGCCTTTTTCACGCCCTGCGCCGCGGCATCATGAAGGAGCCTGCCGAACACGCACCGGATCAGCAGAAGCACGCCGAACGCCGGAAGCAGAAGCAATGCGGTCGGACGCACCCCGCAAGCCCAAGCGGCGACCGCGCCCATGACAGCATATTTCAGGCGGGATTCGGTCCAGGTCCACGCCAGGATGAAGACGGAGAGCATCAGAAGGAAAAAGCATTCGGAGGAAAACCGCAGGGAGAACGTCAGAAAAAGCGGATGGAACGTGACGATCATGGCGGAGACCAGCCCGGCACAGATTCCGCCCAGACGTCTTCCTGCCAGAAAGACCGTCCACGCCAGGAGCGTCGCGGAAAGCGCCGTAAAAACAGTTGCGGCGGCCATCGGATCACGCAGGATCGTTGCAAGCAGTCCGGTCAGGAACGCGAGAAGCGGCGGCCGGAACGCCTCGGGAATATCACGGGACCGCGGCGCTTCATAATAGCGTTCCTCTCCGGCCATGAACGTACCGTTTTCCATGAACGAACGGACTCCGGCGAGGTATTCATTTCCGTCGTCGTGAAGGAAGAAATCAGGGTGCCGGTTCGCCATGAACAAGTCCGCGGCCAGATGCGCCAGGAAAAGCAGGATCAGGCAGGCGGCCGTCCACAGCAGGGGCCGGCATCCGCCGGAGCAGCGGCTGTTGGCGGGCGACATCCTCACGGCGGCATCAGTCCGCCTGGCCGGATGGCGGCGGGAGATAGTTGACGATCTTCGCGATGGTGACAGGCTTGAAGATCACGTCGCTGAATCCGAGCTTCATGCACTCGTCCTTCGCGTCGACGTCCGCCGTGATCGCGATGACATTGAGCGATCTGAACCTGGAATCGGCGCGGAGTTCCTGAAGCAGGACTCTGCCGTCCATCTCGGGCATCCAGAGATCGGTGAAGATCAGGTCGAATCCCTTTACGTCCGAGCGGATCTTCCTCAGGGCTTCCTTTCCGTTCACCGAGGTGACGATGTCGGATACGCCGTTCTTGCGAAGCATGGCCCTCAGGATGGAGATGTTCAGCGGGACGTCGTCGACGATCAGGACATGGAGTTCCTCGCGGGGTTTTCCATGGAAATCGATCATGCTTCCCGGACGCGGGAAACTGTTGGTCCGTTCGGAGAACCGGACGTCCGGGATGCGGATGCTGAAAACCGTGCCGCGGCCCAGTTCGGAACGAAGCGAAACGGTTCCGTTCATGCGTTCGATGAGGTGGCGGCAGATGGAGACGCCAAGTCCGGGTCCGGCGCCGAGCTGGAGACCGCCGTTTTCCTCTGTCGCGGCGGCGGGCAGTTGCATGAGGCGTTTCTGCGCTTCCTTGTCCATGCCGCTGCCGGTGTCGGAGACGACGATGGAGAGGACGCCTTTGTCCGCATCCGGTTCGCGTTCGAACGAGAGTTTCAGGACGACTTCGCCTTCTTCCGTGTATTTCACGGCGTTGTCCATCAGGTGGAAAATGACCTGCCACAGGCGTTTCGGATCGACCTCGACATAAGGCAGACTGTCGTCCCAGTCCTTCTTCAGCACGATGGGCTTACCCGCCACGGAGACGTCGAAGGAATGCAGGACCTTCTCGGCCTGGACATTGAGATCGGTCATGACCGGTTCGATCACGAGGGAGTCGGATTCGAGCCTGGCGAGGTCGATCATACTGTTGATGATCTGAAGCAGGGAGCGTCCGCTCGTGGTGATGGCGTCACACGCACCGTCTCGTTCCTTCTCGTCGGAGATGCCTTTTTTCAGGAGTTCGGTGTAGCCGAGGATAGCGTTCAGCGGGGTGCGGACGTCGTGTCCCACGCAGGAGAAGAAATAGCTTCTGGTCTTTTCCGCGGCTACGGCCCGGTCGCGTGCGAGCTGGAGCTGGCGGTTGATGCGGACGACTTCCTCGTTCTGGCGCTTGATGACGGTGTTCCTGGCCTTGCGTTCGATGCAGACGGAGATCACGTTCGCGACCTGTTCGAGGAGCTCCTCGCAGAAACCGAGGGACTCGTACGCGTCGCCGGTGAAGAGCGTGCCGATCTTGCCCCATTCGTCGCCCTCGAAGAAGATCTGCCGCGCGATGAGGATCCTGGTCGGGCAGTTTTCCGGCAGCGGGAAATCGGAGATGTTCTCGTCGTTCAGCACCACGTTTCCGTTGTGGCAGAAGAGCGAGGGATCGGCCGTCTTCAGCGGGCAGTCGACGCACTTGTTGCAGTAGGTGTGGTCGGCGTCCGGGAACCAGTCCTGGCGTGTGCCGTCGTGCCTGTGCAGGAGCACGTGCTGGCAGCCAAGCGTTTCGATGAGGCGTTTCGCCACGAAGTCGAGCAGTTCCTCCGGTTCGGAATGGCCGAGCAGGAACGTGGTGATCTCGTTGCGGAAATGCTCGGTATTGATCCTCTGCTTGATCTCGGTCACGTCCTGTGCCACGCAGAAGAGCAGCGTACGTCCATCCTTCATCGTCATCGGAAGCTTCCAGTACAGGAAGACGCGCCGGTTGCAGTCGCCCCACAGGCAGGTATCCTCGAAGTGGATGGTCTCGCGCTTCTCCATGGCTTCGGCGTCGGTACGGCGGATGACCTCGAGCGATTTGTTCGAATAGAAATCCTCTCCGCGTTTTCCGACCATGTCGGCGGGTTTCAGGTGATGCAGGGAGGCATAGGCGCGATTGCAGCGGACATAGCGGAATTCATTGGCCGGATCCTTCACGATGCAGGGGATGGGCATCAGGTTGAGGACGCTGTCGGAGATCTCGCCCTCGCGGATCGCCTCATTCTTCGCTTCCGCAAGCGCGCTGTAGATATTCTTGCGTTCGATCGCGCTCTCGATGATGCGGGCGTTCTTTTGCAGATAGTTCTTCTCGATTTCAGTGAACGAGCGTCTGGAAGTGAATGCCACGGAAAGCAGCCCCCAGAATACCCCCTGGACGTTCAGGCGGAGTGCCAGATGGCAGACCGCGCACGGTGTTTCGGGTGCGCCCTGGTCGATTTTGAAGAACTCGCGGATGCGGACGGATTCTTTCTCGTCGAACGTTCCGATCCCGAGCATGCGGATGCGGTCGATCAGATCCAGGATCACGCGGCTGTTGGAGGAGATCTGCCGCGGGAGTTTGTATCCGCCGCGGATTGCAAACGAGTCGGGATCAACGGAAACGATACCCGTCTCCTCATTGAAGCGGGCCAGATAGCAGTAACTTGCGTTCAGACGGGCACGGATGACATCCAGGATCTTGGCCGGAGTGCCAAGCATCGGCTCCTGCTGAAGCGTGATCAAAGCGTCTTCCATGGCCTCGCTGTTCATCTGGCGTTCATGGTCTTCCGTCATATCCAAAGCCATGGCGAGTATGCAGGGCTTCCCCTCGGCGTCCCGGATGCCGAGCCGGGTCGTGCGGAAATAACGGGAATGACCCAGAGGACTCGGGATCAGCTCATAATGAACCGTCGGTTCGTTTTTCGACAATGCTTCGTCTTCGTTCTGGTCCAACTCATGCGCCTTGTCGGCGGGAAAGAGATCGTGGTTCGTCTTGCCCTTCGGGTCATCGAATCCGGCATGCTGAAGGAAGTCGTAGAACGCCCGGTTACTGTCCATGAAACGTTTGGTCTTCCGGTTCTTCAGGAAGATGAACAGCGGGAGGGTGTCCAGCATCTTCTGCAGGAACAGCATCCTGCGCGTGAAGAGCCGTTCCGCCCAGATCAGCAGGACCATGAAGCTGAGGACAAACAGCGACATGGAGATCAGCTGGCTGATCCACAGGTTGTTCTGCCGTTTGGTCGCCTCGGCGCGGCGGTCATCTGCCTGTCTGGCGGCGACGGAGAGGCTTCTGTCAAGCAGCGTATAAATTTCACTCTTGTACTTCGCATACTTGTCGCCGAATACAAGGTCCAGCGCCATGTGTTCCCGTTCGTGCAGGGGCTTGGCCAGGTCCTCCGGCGCGACCACGACTTTTTTCAGTTCCTGCGGGCAGTCGGGAGCGGCAATCTCTTCCTCCGGCGTGACCAGACGCATCGCGAAAAATTCCAGCTCCATCAAATCGAGGGAGTATTTCATCGCGCTCCGGAAATCCGCCTTGATCTGAGCTGTCGCCTCTCCTTTGTCGGGCAGCTGATCCATCAGTCTCAGCCCCCATTCGCGGTTCTGGGTGTCAAATACCTCCTTGAAGTACTCGTCGCGATACTTTCTGTCCCCGGTCGCAATGTAACGCCGCACGGACTCGGTCAGGTTGTCCGATCCGTCACGCAGACGGGACTGCACCCGGGTGCAGTCCTGGTATTCCAACCTCGCCTGGCGCATGTCCCGCGAGTTTTTTCTGAGTTCGAACGTGTTGAAAATGACATATCCGAGCAGAAGCAAACCGATCGCCGCCAGGCAGACGCTGAAGGGTTTTCTACGGCGGACAAAGCGTATGGGCTGTTTATTCATAGATGTTCCCTCTCCGGGAGGTTCAACTGAGCCGACGCAGCCGCCCGCCTGTCAGGCCGGCACGGGTGCATATAGCTCAAAAATGATATGGGACCAAGATTCTCGAATAATATAGCATCTTCTTTCTCTTTTGCAACCGATTCTTTCCTCTGTCAAAAGAAAAAAAACGAAGTATTCGCAGAAACGTTTCCCCGACATGGTCCGGTTTTCCTTAATGCGCTATAGAAAAGCCCGCCGGAAACGGGGTTGGCGTCTCCGGCGGGATGTAATGTGATGATGTTGCGAATGGTCGCGCGATCAGTATTCGGCCATGCCGAGGCCGCGGCGCAGGACGATGGAGGAACCTTCCTTGTCCGTGCCGACCGCGAGGATGCGCGGAGAGGTGGTGTCGGCGGAGACGGTTCCAAAGGCTGCGTTGGCCGGGTTGGAGGCGGCCGAGAAGTCAGCGGCTTTCAGCTTCGTGACGTCGGTCACGGGCTTCTTCGAGATGAGGAGCGCCATGCCGTTCTCGGTGTTGGCGGAGATGAGGATGCGGCCGTCCTTGAGCTCCATGGCGACCGGGTTCTCACCCTTCAGGCCGATCTGCTTCGCGAGGTCGGCGGAGTGGATCTGCTTTCCGCTCTTCAGGTTGAGGTAGCCGAAGATGGAATCCGGATAGGGCAGGATCCTCTGGCTCGGGGCGCGGAGCGACCAGGTCTGGAACTGATCCTCGGTGGCGTAGATGTAGTTCTCGCCGTCCTTGTCAAAGACGCTGGCGACAACGACGCCGGCGGGATTGGGCTGCATGCCGGTCGGCGCGGGAGCGATCTGGGCGATGGTCGGGCGGACGCAGTCCTTGCCGTTCACGGCGCACAGCTGGGCGGGAGTCTCGCTCCAGGTCTCGCCGTCGTCATCGCTGAACACGTACTTGATGACGCGTTTTCCGCCGCCTTCGTCGGAGGAGAAGACGCACACGAGGCGCTTGCTGTCGAGGCGGATGACGTAGGGATCGGAGACGGTGCCGTTTTCAGGTTTGTAGACGGTGCGGACGTCCTTTTCCCAGGCGATGCCGTCTTTGTACTGGAAGCGGTCGCCGAGGTCGCGGCCGTACATGGCGGCGGCATCGACCACGCCCCAGAAGGCCGGTTTCGGCTTATTCTGGCGGTCGAAGAGCAGCGGAGCGTTGCGGCGGCCGCCGAAGGGATAGCCGTCGAGCCAGGAACCGTTGTCGGTGAGCCCCCAGAGGGTCACGGCCACGATGCGGTCGCGGTACTTCAGGAAGAGCGCGTAGGCGTCGCGGTAGCGGTCGCGGAGGTCTTGCTGGACAAGCGCGGGGAGCACGCCGTTCGGATAGGGGTTCGGGTTGCGGCGGTCACGCGGCAGGATGTCGATGTCGAGCTCGGAGATGAGGATGTCGCAGCCGGTACTGAGGAACGCCTGGATGGTGCGTTCGACCTGGTCCATGTCCGGGTCGGTATAGCGCCAGTGGCACTGCATGCCGATGTAGTCGACGAGCTTCTTGTCC
>Ga0310786_10002075_pt1 | contig 31354 bp, 29 predicted proteins | sample AusTroGonzalo_MG_FD_203881 | JGI IMG/M metagenome (GOLD analysis project Ga0310786, IMG submission 203881) | Bovine rumen microbial communities from tropical cattle in Woodstock, Queensland, Australia - Gonzalo_03 (v2) (version 2) | ecosystem: Host-associated > Mammals > Digestive system >...
ATGCTGGTAAAATGTTAGCAAAATTTCACAATGCATCTAAAAAATTTAATATGAATTCATTACCCAAAAGAGAAATGACATCTGAATTAGCTCGCTCAATTAAGGCAAAAACTCAATTACAAAATAAATACACAAATGGTAAAGATTTTATTTCTGTTGTTGAAAATTTATTACAATCTAAATTCTTAAAAACATATGATAAGTGTATTATACATAATGATTTTCGTGTACAAAACGTTTTATTCCAAGGTAAAAAAATATCTGCAATTTTGGATTTTGATTGGTCTTGTGTTGGTACCCCTTTAAAGGATTTGGCACATGCTTTGGTTGAATGGTCTTTTCCTGATGGTGGCAGTTTTAATAAAAAAATCTTTCAATCTTTCTTGCATGGTTATAGTTCAATTAGACCAAATATTGATTTTAATGCATTAAAATATTGGATTGCGTTCAGTTGTATTTCTGATACATCGACATATTTATGTGATAGAATAAATGATATACCATCTGGGGGTAAAATTTTATCTTGGATGTACGGCAAATACTTGTTCTTTGATGGTCAGGATATAGCAAAGTTGTCCGAATAGTGCCAAATTTTCAATATTACCATTTCCATAATTTACATAAAATCTAGATTTAATATCAAATCCTGATGCTTTGATCAGTTTTTCTATTTCGTATTTATTAAAAATATGGACGCAGGATGGTATCTTTTGACCGTCTATGGTGATATTAAATTTAATATCACCATTTTCAAATTTATATGCAAAACAATCGTTTATTATATTTCTGACAGCTTTCCATTTGTATTGTGATATATTATGACGATTATTAACATCTAAAATCACAATACCGTGCTGTTTGACAGATTGTCTGATGTTTTTTAACCCTGTTAAAATTCGTTGTTCATTATCCAAATGTCCTAAAACATTCCATAAACAAGTAGCAATATCATATTTATCATCAGTGTGAAAATTTATATTGGTAAAATCTTGGCTTAATACCAATGCGTATGGATATTGGTCTTTTATTTTTTTCAACATATTATCAGAATTTTCGACTAGACATAATTTGGATGTAATATTTTTAGTAATACTGTTAATACGAACCCCGTCACCAGAACCAAAATCTATAATTGAACAATTTGGTTTTAAATATTTTTTGACTATAGAATTCACAGCATTTAAGTATAATGTTCTAGATTGAGAATAATTTCTGTATCCGGCTGCAAGATTATCGTACATCTTTTGTGATGACGTTTTGTTCATTTATCTTACCTTTGTATCATTTGCTTTGTTAAAAACCATTATATCTTGTTTTGCCATAACTTCCTTATAAAATGGTTCAACAGATTCAACAGGAACAAGTATTCCTTTTTTTACTTGATAATATTTATTAGCTACTTGTTCCATCATATACCTATCGTGTGATACGAAAATACAAGTATGTCCTTCGCTTATAACTGCGTCTTCAAATTTTTCTTGCCCATCAATATCAATATGATTTGTTGGTTCATCCATAATAAAGAAATTAAATTTTCCAACTTTTAATGCTAAAAAAGCTAAACGCGCTTTTTCACCTTGACTAAGTTCAGAAATCCTTTGCGTGTGCATTTTATATGGAAAACCTGCATTTATCAAAAGTTTGGTTGCTTCTTGTATTGTTTTACCCAATGATTGTATATAATCAGTAATGGTTTTTTGTAATGGCAAGTGTGCCATATGTTGATCAAAATAACCAATATTTACTTGGGGATTAAAACGCATTTCTATATTATTTTTAGAATCAACCACGGGTGATTTATATGCTCTCATCAATGCTTCTAACATCTGTGTTTTACCAACACCATTTGTGGCTAATATAGCAACTCTATCACCTTTTTTGACATTCATTTCTGGTATTTTAAACAGAGCACGTCCATCCGGTGCAACAACCTGATAATTATTTATACGCAACAATAGTTTAGGTCTAATGTCATCAGGATTAAAATCTATTTCTCGTTTAGCCGCAACATAAACCTCTGTTTTTTTTGCTTCTAATTGATTGGCGCGTGTATACATTGCTTTTGCGCGTCTATCCATATCAGGATTACGACCAGCGCTCCAAATATGTATACGTTTAGCAGCAGCACGAATTCGTTCTATTTCTATTTCTTCGTTTTCACGTGCCTTGGCTGCTGCCAAATCTTCTTCTAACAAGCATGTTCTAGCATGAGAATATGGTACCTTGTGACAAATGATTTGCCCATCACGTAAATGCATAGTTTTATTTGTACATCTATCCAAAAATTTACGGTCGTGGCTGATAACAATATATGGTATTTTGATTATATTTAACAATAAATCTTCAAGTTTGAATATTTTTTCCAAATCTAAATAATTGGTCGGTTCGTCCATTAAAATCAAACTTGGTTCATCCAACATGGCACGCGCAATAAGCGCCATTCTTTGCCACCCACCACTAAGATTTGCTAATGGCAAGTGTCTAATTTCTTGTGGAACGCCTATGTCTTCCATCGCAACATCTACTTTCCATTCAGAGTAATCACGTTCATCACGTGGAATTGCTTCTAATAAATAATCATAAAAAGTCTTATCTTTTAAATCGGTCGGCAAACTTTGTGGTATATATGCAATTTTATCTACATTTCTTGATACAACAATTTTACCTTCAAAAGGTTGTTCTATACCCAATAAGCATTTAAATAGCGTACTTTTTCCTGCACCATTATCACCAACCAAACCAATTCTATCACCTTCATTTACAGAAAACGATACCTTGTTAAATAAAGGTTTATCCGTATATCCAAAAGTAATTTTATCTGCTTGTATTAACATATTACCTTACCTTGTTTTTAGTTATGTTATATATATCATATAAAATATCGTTATTCAAAGACTCTTCTGTTTCGGTTTTCATATACACACGACCAAATGCATCCATTTGCATGTGTCCATCTGCAGTAAGGTACCGACTGTGTCCAAAATCAATATTCATATTTGTTGCCACTTCACCAGGGGCAAAACCCGCCTGTTTCATAACAGATGCAATCTCGTCATTTGTTAATTTAATATATGCTTCTTTAACATCTTTTGCACGTCCAATTGGTTCCAAACCCGCCCAGAACAAGGTTCCATCTGCACCCTTGATTTTCTTTATAGTATCTGCATATTTTATAAAATTTTCAGGCGAAGCGAATATCTTTGCTGACAACCGATGCTCTGAATTATATAATTTTGCAATTTTTTGAACATTGAACGCCAAATTTAAATTTCTTTCAATATCATCGCCTTTTAACAAAGAAATATTGACTTTGGAAATGCTGGGCTTATTTCTTGAATAATATCTTTTACTTAGTGCTAAATCCATCAAACCATCCAAATTGATACCTTTGGTTAGTATAGAAATTTTTGACTGCCATTTGCTAGATGTACGTGACACATCACCCAAATCAGCATTTAAAATCGCATCATGATACATCGGAGCTTCTGAATTATTATGTGGTCCTATGTGCGCCGCATTTTTTTCATCCATGGCTGCATAATTTTTCAATACCTTTAAATATATGGGATATGGCATAGAATAAATCTTGGTATTGGACCCTTCAGCACAATACACACAATGATATGGACACCCAGAAATTGGGGACAAGAACTTATATTCTTGGGTTGCAAAATCTTGTGGATTAAAATTTATATCAATAAACAAATCCAAATCAATATCATCCTTGCAAGCTATTGAGCGCAAAATATTAGCGGATAACTCTTTATGTTCTTGCAGTTGGTGCAATAAATCAATTCCCTTACTTGATAATAAATTCATAGGTATTTCAGGTCTTAACGGATGATGATATGTAGAATATTTTTGCAAAACCGTGTAAGCGCGTGCAACCCAATAATCGTGCAAACTTTTGTTTAAATCGTGATAAGAATAGTTATTTGTTGCTAGGTTATTTAACAGCGATTTCATACCTGGTTCGATAGCTAGCTCGTGAACCGGTGTTAATTGACCATTGATTCGCATATTTGCAATTTCTGACAGATTGTTTGGTGCCCATTCTTCGAAAAATATAATCTTTTCTTCTTCTGTGTTTGCCCATTGGCTACGATTAGTCATTGTGTCATGCGCCTTTATATGTTTTTCTCAATGCTATCTCCCGCTCTTTGTATAGTATAACAAACTTTTGTAATTACAAGTAAAAAAACTTGAAATTGCAGTGCTGTATGCTAGTATTTGGTACAAGAGAAAGGTGATACCATGAAAACTATTTTCTTAGCTGGACCGATGCGTGGTTTTTCTGATGCAAAAGGTCGTAAAAAAACATTAGGGTGGCGTGAAGATGCAAAAAGAATGTTGTCTGAACATTTTATTGTAAAACATGCCTATCGTGGTCGTGAGGAAAAAGAAACTTTTCCAGATGCCAAAGGTGCAGTTATTCGTGATAAACAAGATGTTTTAGAGGCAGATATCATAATTGTAAATGATACAATTCCCGGTGCATCTATGATAGGTACATCAATGGAGATTTTATTTGCTTTTTTACACAACAAAACGATAATCGTATTTGGTGATGCGCACAAGGGGGATTATTGGCTTGATTACCATGCGACAATGCGTGTAAAAGATATGGATGAAGCAATCCGCATATGTAAAGATTTATTTTATGAATAAAATAACTTTTGTCACATCTAATGAAAACAAATTTTTGACTCTTAAAGAAAAATTAAGAGAATTTAATATTTGTTTAGAACATGCGGATATCGATTTAGTTGAACCACAATTACCAACTATAAAGCAAGTCGCTGAATCAAAAGCAAAACAAGCATTAGCAATACTTAATACACCAGTGCTTGTTAATGATTCAGGTTTAACAATTCCAATTTTAAATGATTTTCCCGGACCATATACGAAATATATTTCAGAAAAACTTGGAAACCAGGGTATTTTGGATTTATTAAAGGATAAACCTGATAGAACTGCTTATCTTGAACAAACTTTTTGCTACATAGATTCTGGACAACTGAAATGTTTTTCTGATAAGGTTCCAGGACATATTTTAATGATAGAAAATGCTGGTATGCATACAAATAAGTGGGGTGCAATCTGGGATATTTTTGCGCCTGGCACATCTGAAATTTCACGTTCTTGCATGACAGATGAAGAATATTTTAATCTTAGACTAAATATTCAACTTGGTTCTGCTTGGGACGATTTAATTTGTTTTTTAACACAATCTAATAATCAGTTTTCCTAGAAAGCGGTGAAAAAGAACATCCCGTGGGATTGCCACGGGATGTTCAATATTACTGGCGGAGACGAAGGGATTCGAACCCTTGATACCCTTGCGAGTATACCACATTTCCAATGTGGCGCACTAGACCAACTATGCGACGTCTCCGAATTTTACTGTTTGGAAATTATTCTTCATCTTCTGATGATGCATCTGGAATATCGTCACCAGCGTCTTCAATTCCATCCTGAGAATCATCAACCAAAGAATTTTCCAATTCAGCATCAATTTCGCGCAACATTGGATCTTCGCTGGCAATTTCCAAAGAATTTTCAGAATCCGCCACTGCTGGTGTATCCTTATAAGATTCTACAAATTCATGACGCACAGCATCAATATCTAACTTACCGCTGCCGATTTCGCGTAATGCGACCACAGTTAATTTATCGCGTTCTTTATTTACTACGGGTTCAACACCACCGTTCAAGTCGCGAACGCGCTGAGAAGCCAACATACCCAATTCATAACGGCTTTCTACAAATGGTAAAGTATCAGAATTTGTTATACGTGCCATGATAAATCCTTTGTTGAAATCATTTTTATTCACGATATAATGCCCTATGAAGTGTAAAAAATCAAGAAAAAAATATAAAAATGAACATAAAAACTTTATCTTTTGGTTGCAGATTAAATGCTTTGGAATGCGAAAAAATCACAAAATTGCTAAGCGGTACCATAGAAACCGCAATTTTAGTTAATACTTGTGCGGTCACCGGCGAAGCAGAGCGTCAATCTGCGCAGATGGTTCGCAGATTATCACGCGAAAATCCAAATGTGACAATTTTCGTGACTGGATGTGGAGCAACACGTAATCCAACATTGTTTGAAAAAATTCCGCATGTTTTGGTCATAGATAACAAAGACAAAATGAATTTACAGGCATATATTGCCGCAATAAATAATGCAAATTTTGATATTTCAAAACCACAGATAGAAGTATTTAGAAATTCTGAATCAGTATTGTCAAAGAAATTTATTCAGGTACAAAATGGATGCAATCACGATTGTACTTATTGTGTCACACGTTTATTGCGTGGTAAATCAGTATCTTTCGAATATACAGAAATTTTGACGGCTGCCCAAGATGCTGTAAAAAATGGATTTTATGAAATAGTTTTAACAGGTGTAGATACAGCAAGTTATGTTAAAATTTGTGATGGAAAACCTTTTTTATTAGCGGATTTATGTAAAAAACTGCTGAATGATGTTCCAGAAATAAAACATTTACGTTTGTCTTCCATAGACCCTGCATCACCAGAAGTTTTTAAAATTATAAATTTGATGAATTTTGAGCCACGTTTTATGCCACATTTGCATTTATCTATGCAATCTGGTTCAGACACAATTCTAAAATCTATGCATCGCCGTCATAACACTGATATGTTGCGTAAATTGATAAATTTGGCAGATGGTAAAGTTTCATTTAGTGCTGATATAATCTGCGGTTTTCCAGGTGAAACAGATGAATTGTTCAAAGAAACTTGTGATTTAGTTAATGAAATGAAATTAATACATGTGCATGCGTTTCCGTTTTCTCCGCGCCCAGATACTGTAGCAGCTACTATGCAAAATCAAATAAATAACAGCATATCAAAACAACGTGTAAAAATAATAAATGATATCGCAAATAAAAATAGAGAAGAATTTATGAAATATCAAATTGGTAAAACAGTGTCTGTCTTGGTTGAAGAAAATAATATAGGCAGAACCCCAGATGATATAGATGTAAAAATAAATGGTACCAATATTCCAAATAAAACAATTTGTGATGTAAAATTGATTGGAATCGATAAAAATGCCTTTATTGGCGTTTGTATATAAATCAAAGGATATAAAAAATGAAAACTGTGGCGAATATAAAAAAAACACAAGACAATGGGGATAAAGCTGTTGCGTGTATATTGTTTTTATGGGTTAGTCTTGTTATTTTAGGTGTTATTTATGGCGTGCATTGTAATGATTCATACGAATTGTTAAAAGGACATACGGGCAAATCAGACGCAACAGGAGAAGATTTTGGTACAGTAATAGCCAGAGCCAAAGAAATGGACGGGCATTGTGAATATCGTGCATGTGATAAAACATGTGATTGGTATGATAACAGCAATAGTGAATGCAATAATATGAACAAAGGGGAATGGGTCGCAGTACATAAAAATAAAATATATCAAGGAACTTCATTGTGTAGCGAAACCAAGGGTGAATTTGCAAAGATTGGCAACCCAAGTCAAAAAATTGGTGCATATTGTTGGTGTAAATCTGGTAAAAATTGGGTGTCTAATTTGTTTTTAATCAATCAGTCTTATTGTTCTGATAACGGCTGCGCTGGTAACTGCGCGCATAGTGTTTTATATTCTGATAAATTTCGGTCAATAATAACTGAAAATAAAATGCGTTAAAATAATAATTTATTATAACATATTGAAAATACTTATACTTTTGTATTTTTTAATATTTTTTGTAAAAATTATTGACAATCTTTTTTTTTTGTATTATATTATGTGTAGCGAGCGTGGAAACCCATAAAACAATTATCTTTTGCATACAAGGCGGGGGAGATAATACAAAAAAAGGAAATAAAAATGAAAAAAGAAACAAAAGAAAAATTGGATATCATAAAGGTTGTTGCCTTGATTTTGTTCATATGCATGTTCGTTGAACGTTGTACAGAAAGCATAATCATGTTAGACAATGGTCTTTTTTCTGAATACAATCTGATAACCGGTAATTTCAGTGAGAATAGTAAAGGTGGTGATTTAGAACATGTCCGTTATTATGCTTCTGGTTTAGCGGTATGTCCTGACGAAAACATGGGTTGTCACACTTTAGAATTGACAGATGTAGAAATCGTTGAAAAAGGTAAAAATGCAGACGGTTCTTATAACATAGTGACAAAAGGTTATATAAATTTACCTGTGTTGCGAAATCGTAAAGTGACGAAAATATTTACTAACGCTAATCCATCAAACTATTGCATAGATTTAGTACCAAACAAAAATGGGACAGGTTTTCACTGTGTTGAAAAAACGTTTGAAAATGAACAAGTCAAAGATGCCCAGGAACAAATCAATAAAACCAATAAAAAATCAGAGCTAAAATCACAAGAACCAGCAAATATATGTCTGGATAATTATTTGGGTGCAGTATACAAAGATGGCAAATGTATCTTTCCAATCAGCGAAAAAATGACGGGTCGTGCAGGTTTGGAAAAAAAGTTCAGCAGTTGTCAGATAAAAAAAATTATACCAGGGAAAAATAACACAGCAAAAATAGAAGCTGTTTGTATGGGAATACCAGCGGTAATCAATGCTAAAAATTATCGTGATGGTCGTTAATATAAAATTTGGTTTAAAACACCGCGTTTGCGGTGTTTTTTTTTATCCCCGAAGCCTTGCGATTTAAAGGGACGTTTAAATCAACATATTTTTTTATAAATTTTTACATTTTTTAATTTTTATATAAAATATTCTGTATGATACGGATTTATTGACATACAACCGTTTTTATTTATTTTTTATTTTTCTTAGTTTTTATCATTTTACATTTCGTCCGAAAACGTCCCTTTGTGGAAGAATTTATGTATCGGAAAATATCAGAAGTATGGGAAAATTTTACATGCTAAAAGTTTATAAATTTATATTGTTATTCATGTGTATATTGTTCCAAAATCCTGTGTTTGCCAAAGAATTATGCGTATCAAATGATACTGTTGCAATTGTCCTAGACGCAATTATAAATCCAATCAGTTATACCCCAACAAACCAAGATTATGGCAAAAACTTTAGTGTGACAACGTCTTATGGTACTTTGGTGGGTATAACAGCATGTTTAAGCGGTACCTTTAACACGTTACCATTTGGAATTTATGAAGGTACATTGATTGATAACAGTATGGTTATCACAGGTGGTGAAGAAATAGGTAAATATTGCTGGTGTAAAATAACTCATCCAGTTGTTTCTTATTGGGGGCTCGGAGATTCAGATGGTACAGGGAGTGCAAATTGTATTAGAAATTGTGCTAGCAATTGTGCTCAATACCTATACAGAGAAGAGTTACCGTTTAGAAGTAATTTATTCAATTTATTACATAACTAAAAAAACACCATCTTGCAATGGTGTTTCTTAATATCGTGGTGGCTCTGATCGGAATCGAACCGATACTCCTTTCAGAACTTGATTTTGAGTCAAGCGCGTCTACCAGTTCCGCCACAGAGCCAGAAGCGATAGCAACCTTATTTAGATTTTGCGGCTGCTTTTTTTGTTTCAACTTTTTTTACCAAACGAGCACTGCGAGTTGGTTTATGAACTGGTTTTTTCGCAGGGGCCGCCGCTTTGCCATTTTTCTTTTCAATAGCTTTTTTAATAGCAGCCATTTCGTCTGTTAAACGTGATATTGGTTTTGACATGACATAAGCGTCTAATCCGCCATGTTTTGTCAATGTGCGCAATCCGTTCGTTGAAATACGCAAACTGAAATCGCGACCCAAGATATCACTGTGAAATGATAATTTTTGCAAATTTGGCAAGAAAGTACGTTTTGTACGACGGTGTGAGTGAGACACATTCATACCGACCATAGTTTTCTTTCCAGTTACTTTACATACACGTGGCATATTTAAATCCTTTAATTACTGCGCAATAATTTATAATATAATTTTGCAAAAGTCAAGTATTGATTTTATTTTTTTAATTTATCTTGCCCCATGTCCTTCTTTTAATAAATCTGAGGCAACCTTTGCTGGTGTAAATGTAGATTTTGGTACAAGCACGAATATAGTGTTCCAATTTGCCATTGCACCATTCCACAGACCAGGTCGTTCCATTGCGCGTAAATCTTTGCCGTCTTTGGATTTTTGTGATATAAAGCCTGTATTTTCATCAACATATTTTGTTAAATCAAATTTTTCATCATTGAAATCACGAATTCCACATACTATATCCACAGGATTAAAATATTTCGATTGTTCCATAATATGTTTTGATTCTGGGGCAATCTGACTTGATTCTACAATTTGCAAACTGATTTTGCCGTCCGTACCGCGAACCCAGAAAGGACCACCGCCTGGGGCGCCAATATTTTCTATAACGCCACATACGCGTATTGGGCGATTTAATATTTCTTTGTATTTGTACGGAGAATCTAGCTCTTTTTCTAGTTTAATTCCCAGTTGTCTTGTGACAAAATCATGCAGTATTCGTATTAAGAATTGGCAATTTGCTTTGTTTGAATCTATCGTACGAATCAATTCAAAAACTTTTTTTTGTACAGACACTAAAATCCCAGCTAGTACTTTTTTATATCTAATCGTATCTTTTCGTAAATTGTCAGTCGTCACGTTATCTATGTTTTTAATAAATACCAAATCTGCATTGATTTTATTCAAATTTTCAATCAAGGCACCATGTCCAGCAGGTCTGAAAAGCAAAGAACCATCAGGATTTCTGAACGGAGTATTATCCATATTGACTGCTATCGTGTCAGTAGATTTATCTTGTTCAGACATTTCTATATTGTATGTCACACCAAATTTTGGTTTAAGTTTATTTACTAAAAGTTCAAATTCCTCTCTGTATTCAGGTGAAACTGTGAAATGAATATTTACGTGGTCGCCATGTGATATAGCATATTGTGCGCCTTCTTTTAAATGTTCTTCTAAGGCTGTTGCAGCATAATCATCGTCATATTTATGAAAGGGAATCAAAGCTTTTGGCTTATTTCCATATAGTTCTATGATTTTTTTGATTATATCATTGTCGGTTGGATTTTTTGGTAATACATTTTGCAAATCTTTCCAAAAAGCAAATTTCGTAATATTGTCTAAAACTTTTCTGGTTTCTGGATTTATTTCACCAGATTGAAGGAATTTAATTAAATCTTTGAACATACGTGTAGCTGCACCAGAAGCTGGTACTAATTTTTCAATTTCATGCGATTTTGCATATTCACTGAATGTATTAGCCATATAATCACCAACCATATCATCAACGACAAAAACGCCATTACCAACACTGACCGACTCTACAATATTTGTATAAGGAAACCCCTTTTTAAAATTAGAGATTTGCTTATTAACTTCTTCAACAGTTAAACCATGTTCTGTTATTTGTTTGTAATCATTATATGAAAAATTCATAGTACAACCCATAGTATAATCCTTGTTCATTTACATGTTAAGTATAACAAAAATATTTATTTTGCAAAGATTTTTATCATAAATATATTTTATTGGGTTTATTGTCCGATGGCTTGAATTTATAAAAAATAACATTATATAGAAAGCAATTGAAAAAAATAAACCAAAAGGATGCTATTATGAATCCAGAAGAAGTACAAGAAACACCAGAGCAAGCGATTGCCAAATATACAACCGATTTTACAAAATTGGCTGCTGATGGCAAACTTGACCCTGTGATTGGTCGTGAAGAAGAAATTCGCAGAACAATCCAGGTATTATCACGCAGAACAAAAAATAACCCAGTATTGATTGGTAATCCTGGGGTTGGAAAAACCGCAATAGTAGAAGGTTTGGCACAACGTATTATTTCTGGTGATATGCCGGAAAATCTATTGAACAAAAAATTGTTGTCTTTGGATATGGGTGCTTTGATGGCAGGCGCTATGTTTCGCGGTCAATTTGAGGCACGTTTAAAAGCAATTTTAAAGGCGGTCAAGGACGCAAATGGTTCAATTATCTTATTCATAGATGAATTACATACTATGGTTGGTGCAGGTAAAGGTGAAGGTTCTATGGATGCAGGCAATTTATTAAAACCTATGTTGGCACGTGGTGAATTGCATTGTGTTGGGGCAACTACATTAGATGAATATCGTCAATATATTGAAAAAGATCCCGCGCTTGCACGTCGTTTTCAACCAGTTTATGTTGATGAACCAACCGTAGAAGATACAATTTCTATATTGCGTGGTTTAAAGGATAAATACGAAGGGCATCATGGCGTTCGTATTGCAGATGCTGCGCTGGTTGCCGCTGTGAAATTATCTAATCGTTATATAACAGACAGGTTTTTACCCGACAAAGCGATTGATTTAATTGATGAAGCGGCTGCGCGTGTTCGTATTGAAATCGCTTCTAAACCCGAAAAACTTGATGAATTAGATAGACATTTGATGCAATTAAAAATTGAACAACAGGCATTAAAGAAAGAAAAAGATGAAGAATCTAAAAAGCGTTTAGTTGATTTAGAAAAATTGATTGAAAAAATGCAGGTTGAATCAGATGAAATGACAGCTAAATGGCAAGATGAACAGAAGAAAATGCGCGGTTTGTCTGATGCTATGGCTGCATTGGATTCTGCGCGTGCAGAGGTTGCTATTGCTATGCGTAATGGTGATTATGAAAAAGCATCTGCTTTACAATATGGCAAAATTCCAGAATTGGAAGAACAAATCAAAAAACAAAATACTGAATCCAAAGAATATAAAACAGTACTGCCGGAACATATTGCGGCGGTTGTTAGTAAATGGACTGGCGTTCCTGCTGATAGATTAAGTATAGAAGAGCAATCTAAATTACTAAATATCGAAGATGAATTACGCAAACGTGTTGTTGGTCAAGATGACGCTTTGTCTGTAGTTGCACGTGCAATTCGTCGTTCTCGTGCAGGACTTTCTGACCCACGCAGACCATCAGGCAGTTTTATGTTCCTTGGGCCAACTGGTGTTGGTAAAACAGAAGTTGCCAAAGCATTAGCTGAATACCTGTTTAATGATGATACGGCAATGACACGAATAGATATGTCTGAATATATGGAACCGCATTCTGTTGCGCGTTTAATTGGTGCGCCTCCGGGATATGTGGGATATGAAGCTGGTGGAGAATTGACTGAATCTGTGCGTCGTCGTCCATATCAAGTGTTGTTATTTGATGAAATTGAAAAAGCGCACCCAGACGTCTTTAATGTGTTTTTACAAATTTTGGATGATGGGCGTTTAACTGATGGTCAAGGTCGTGTAGTTAATTTCACAAATACGATTATTATAATGACCAGCAATCTGCCAGATATGGAATCAGTCAGGAAACGTTTTAGACCTGAATTCATTAACAGAATTGATGAGATAGTTTTCTTTAATCAATTGGGTAAAAATGTTATGGCGGATATTGTAAAGATTCAGTTGCGTAATTTGGAAAAGCGTTTATCTGAACGTCAAATTGGTTTGCATATTTCTGATAAAGCAATCAATTGGTTGGGAGACAATGGATATGATGCTGCATTTGGTGCTCGTCCATTGAAACGTTTGATTACAACCGCTGTAGAAGACAAAATCGCAGATATGATTTTATCTGGTGCCATAGGTGAAGGTTCAACTGTGACGGTTGATGTTCATGGCAAAGATTTGTTGATAAAATAAAAAATGTATAACAAATACCACCTGCATTCAATGCAGGTGGTATTTTGTTTGTTTATAAAATTTTATATGTATTTTTGTATAAAAAATATGTAAAAACAAATAAATATTTTTATTTAAAATAAAATCAAGAACAAAAATAAAAAAATCTTTATTTAGGTTAAAAAAAAGCACTTGTTTTTATGATATAATAATCACAGAAAAAAGCCAACTTGTGGGTTGTTGGTTATACATAACATAGCTAAGGAAAGAGAAAAATGAAAAAACTCGGTATATCGATTTTTGCTTTGTTGGTTGCAACGCCAATGATGGCAAACGCAGCTGTGCAAAGTCCATCTGATGTGACTGTGACAACTGAAAAACGTGTTGCCGCAACATCCTATGTTCAAGGTGCATATAATGCTATGGCTGCTGTAGCGCGGGATCATGCAACACAGATTGACGCGAATACGACAGCGATTGCTGGAAAACAAGCACAATTACAAAATGATGCGGGCACACCAGCAAATATTTCTGCAACTGTAAAAACAAGTGTTGGTGCGACTGGTGATGATGTAAGTTTAGTGACAGAAAAAGCTGTTAGAGATGCAATCACAACAGCTACATCTGGTGCTGTGACAGCAGATAGTACTACAACATTTACGAATAAAACAATTGATGCCACAGCGACAGGTAATAGCATTACTAATTTGGGAACTACAAACTTTGCATCTGGTACAGTTGTTGATTCTACAACAGGAATTGCATCAACAGCCACTGCTGGTGATACCAAGTTGGTGACAGAAAAAGCTGTTGCTTCAGCATTGGACGATAAACAAGACAAGACAGATTCCGAAGTGACATCAGCAGAAGCTACTGCTCATTCTTTATTGACAGCAGGAACAGCTGTTCATACCAATTTGGCAAGTTTGGCTGGTGCGATAGAAACAAATCAAGATTCAATCGGTACAATAGCTAATTTATCTGGTAATGAAACAAATTTGGTTGATGCTATCGAAGCGGTCAGAACAACAGCAGGCAGTGCTTTGACAGCGAGTGGTACAGCTACATTGACGAATAAAACAATCGATGCTGATGATAATACTATCCAAGATTTGACAACAACTAATTTTAAAAGCGGTACAGTTGTGACCAGTGTAAGAGATACAACTAATGCTACAGACACTTCTTTGGCATCAGAAAAAGCTGTTGCCACAGCATTAGCTGGCAAACAAGATGCATCAAAATCAACAGTTGCTGCAAATGGTAATTATATTGTTGCAGGTGATGGTGTAGCAACAAACTTAGGTAATTTGGATACACAAGTTAAAGCAAATGCGGATGCTATTTCTGCTGCAACTGCTAAACAAGTTTTGGTTTATACAACTTGGAATACGAATACAACAGGCAAAGCAGATGCTTTGGTTGATCCTGATGCCCAACAAGGTGGTGGAAACTAACCAAATACCCATAGTATGAATAATGAATTATTCAAAATCTATGGCTTTTCTTAGAAATGTTATGTTGGGGACATTTGTCCCCAATTTTTTATTCAACAGAAGTGTCATGTGCATTGTATGTTGTATTGCCAACTTTGATTCTTAATACATTATTTGATTCACTTGTTATAGTTTTTGGATTTAACACATCGTTTTCAACTGATAAATTTATATAGTATTTATTATTATTATATCTAGCAGTCAAATACGAACCAGACGGTTGAGTTTCTGTCAAACAAAACTGAGCGCCCAATATTGCCACAGTTGCTGCACATACTTCTGGTCCCGCTACTAATGTTCCACTACCAATCTTTTGTAAAAACTCGCCTGTAATTTTATTATATAATCCAAGAACATTATCAGAATTTCTTTTTACTGGTATAATATCTGCTACACCAGTTGCTGAAAAATGATAGAATCTCATAGTATCTTCAAAATCACTACGAAGTGCATCAACACTATAACTACCATGTATAAAATAAGGAACTGTATTAGGAGTTCCATTACCTAAAAATGTGTGTGTGTCGATTACTACTCCGTTCGCATAAAACGTTGCAACTTTATTTATAATAGATAGTTTATATCTTGTGTTTTCAGATGGAGCATAATTTGAACCATTTTGTTGAATAAACCATCTACCTGTTGAATTATCACTACCGAAATAATCTACTAGCATATTAGTTCCATTAACTGGATGATTATAATTATAGGGAAAATTGAAACCTGCTCCAACTAAATTTACTGATTTTGCATGACCAAATTGACCAAGTGAAGATATCTGAGCAATCATCACTTCATATTCAATATCCATACTACCATTTAGATAAACATTGGTATTGAAACAAGTACTAGCAGGTATATCAATATATTCCAATTGTGTATAACCATTGGGAAGTGTGGTGGCGGATGCAGATAATATAAACATTAACAGCACACAAACTAAAACAAAAAAACACTTCAATATCTTTTGCACGATTTTATATCCCCCATCACTACAAAAAACCGCCCAAGAAAGAGCGGTCAGGGAGTTTGCAATCATACATGTTAAATGATTTCGTGGCTTTCGGAATAATCCTGTTTTATGACCAACGACTCCCCAACCAAACGTGGGGATAATAACGGTGCAAAAAACACCGAAACATCATTTTAACGATGCCTTCGCACCGAACATGTAAGGCTTGCAACAGCCCTGAACCCAATCTCTTGGATTCACAAGAAATTCTAGCACAGTTTTTAGAAAAATTCAATGAAACAAATTATTGTTCAATGTTCAATAAGTTATTTTGATATTGGTATAACAAAATATTCAATCATGTAAATTATCACCAAGTTAATCATCTTGTTTTCAATACAAATGCGTTTATCCAACTGTTCCCGCGACCAAGTTTATCAGTAGTCACTGTAATTTTATCAATTTGCAAATAGTCGAATTGTCTCATAAATGCAACAAACGTGTCTTTGGACATAGATTTATAAAATCTGTTGTCTTTGATACCTTCAAAATCTTCACATTTAATTGCGATAAACCAACAACCAGAAATTTTTAAATAAAGTGATAATTTGGTAATGACGGCTTTCATGTCCATTTCATTCAAATGCAACAATGATGAATTTGCCCAAATACCATCAAATTGTTCTTGTGGTGTATATTCTTGAAAGGTAGAGCATATAACTTTTTGACCTATAAACTTACTAGCTTTTTTACATAATTCTTTTGAACCATCAACAGCCACAACTTTGAATCCAGCATCTTTAAAAATTTTACTATCACGACCGGAACCACACCCAAGGTCTAAGATTTTTCCACCTTTGGGAATATATCTTAAAAATGTATTTACAGCCCCTTCCATATCCACATTTTGTGTGCTTTGAATGTATTCGTCTGCGTTTTTATCGTAAAAATCTATTGTCAATTTTGTATTATCCATCATGAACCTTTGTTTGTTATTGTATTGGTGTAACCAATGTAAGTGTTTTCAGATGAATTTTTTATCTGCTAAATCAACAGTGTTCATCATCAAACCTGCAATTGTCATTGGACCTGTACCCCCTGGGGTTGGTGTTATATACCCAGCAACAGATACACAAGATTCAAAATCTGCATCACCATGCAGCTTACCATTTTCATCACGTTGCATTCCAACGTCTATAAGTATTGCACCTGATTTTAACATATCGCCAGTTATTTTTATTTTACCAGTTGCAGAAATTACAATATCTGCTGTTTTAGTAAATTCTGAAATATTTGGTGTATGGCTGTGACAGATTGTGACAGTTGCATTATATGCCATTAAAATTTGAGCCATTGGTTTGCCAACTATGTTTGAACGACCAATTATAACTGCTTTTTTACCAGCAATATCTATTTTGTATTCTTTTAATAATTCTAGAATACCACGTGGAGTACAAGGCATAACAAAATTATTCCCAGAACCAAACATGCGACCAATATTTTCATCAGTAAAACCATCAACATCTTTGGACACATCAACAGCATTTATCACAGCGTTTGTTTCAATGTGCTTTGGTAGTGGTAATTGAACCAATATAGCAGTCACTGATGTATCATGATTTAATTTGCTTATTTGATTGATTATAGTTTGTGTGTCTATATCAGCCGGCATACGAATAATATCTGTTTCTATTCCTGCAACACGCGCATATTTTTCTTTGTTTTGAACGTATAATTTACTGGCAGAATCATCGCCAATCAATATAGCAGTTAATTTTGGTTTGATTCCCATTTTGTTAATGTGGGTATGTAAATCATTTAAAATACGATTACGTAATGCAATCCCGTCCATCACTATAGCCATTTTTACACCATTTATTTATTACTTTATTTGTATTTTACGATATTTGTATGCTTTGAAGATTTTAACATAATGTTTTTTTAATTCAATTAAACAAATATAGAAAGTAGCAATTTTACCATTTAAACAACATGATTTTTAATGTTTTCGAATCGGATTAAAAGAAAATAAAAAAATATTTTTCTTTTTATCATTTTGTTTTTACTGTGTTTTTACTTTGATATTATCTTTTTAATAATAACATCTTGACAATAATATAAACAATATGTTATTATCATTTTGTAAAGAACAAAACCTGTGAAATAAATTTGCAGGGTAATAACAAAAAAACAAAAGGATGAAAAAAATGAAAAATCAAATGAATGAGCTTTTTAAAATTGCAGATACAATCAAAGACGAAAGTTTGCGAACAAAATATTTAGAAATATTGCGTGACAGTATGTCTGAAAAAATGTGGTTAGATAAATATCATTTAACTATGGCACATACTGCATTTTTAGAAGGAACCGCAACTAAACCAGCAACCTATGAAATGTTCATTAGAAAAAATCCATTTGGTGGCGCTTATACAGTTTCTGCTGGTTTGGGACCATTTTTAGAATGGTTGCAAGATTATGGTTTTTCTGATGATACGATTCAATGGTTAAAGAATTGCAAAAACAAAGATGGAACATCTACATTTAAACCAGAATTTTTAGAATTTATACGTAATCAAAGATTGGCTTTGACAATTGATGCGCTGCCAGAAGGTGAATTAGTGTTTCCAAACGAACCGATTGTTCGGGTATCTGGTCCAGAATGGCAGGTTGGCATAGTTGAAGCTGCTGTATTAAACGCAATAAATGCGTCTAGTTTGATTGCAACCAAAGCGACACGTATTGTAAATGCAGGCCAAGGTCGTCCTGTGATGGAATTTGGTTTAAGACGTGCCCAAGATATGTTTTGTATGCGCCCAACACGCAGCGCAGCAGTTGGAGGTGTTTTAACTACATCAAATGCCGATGCGGCTCGCAAATATAATCTTGGTTGGGTCGGAACACATGCACACAGTTTTGTAATGCGTCATGATACAGAAAAAGGGGCTTTTAAAAATTGGTTAAATTATAACCAAGGCAATACAACTTTGCTGGTTGATACTTATGATACCGTCCAGGGTGTTAAAAATGCTATTGCTGCGTCAAAGGAAACAGGTGTTCATTTAGATATGATACGTTTGGATTCTGGTGATTTATTATCTTTATCTATCCAAGCTCGTAAATTGTTGGATGAAGCAGGTTTTAATGATTGCAAAATCATCGTCAGTAATGATTTGGATGAATATTCTATAACAAAATTACTAGACCAAGGCGCAAAAATTGATGTCTTGGCAGTAGGAACAAATTTAGTGACTGCCGCTGGGCAACCATCTTTGGGTGGTGTCTATAAATTAAAAAGCATCAACGGTATTGATAAAATGAAAATATCAGGTGACACAATTAAACATACAATTCCTGGTGCCACAGAAATACTTCGTATGCTGGACAATGAAGGTAAATTTATGGGGGACGTTATAACATCGCATGGCTTTATCGAACAATCATACGGAACTTTGGATTTCCCAATAATCAGTGTAAATGCCAAAGATGGTACTGAACGTACATACGAAGCAAATACAAAGTTTTATAAACCGATGGTTAATGTAGTACATGACGGTATTGTTGATACGCAAACTGTGGAACGCAAAGTTGCAGATATTGCAAATGCGACTGCAGACAATCTATCAAAATTAGATACAAAACATAAACAAATTGAAAACCCAACAGAATATCCTGTGGGTATAGAAAAAGCTTTGTATAAAAAGCAAGCTAAAATAGTGTCAGATTATGCACAAAGAGTAAAATAACAAAGGAGTAATAAAATGAAAACACTTTTACACATTGTTGATATGCAACGAGATTTTGTTTTGGTTAATGGTAAATTGGCTGTTCCCGGAGCAACATCTTTAATCACACCGGCAAACAAATTTATTAAATCAGTTTCATTTGATAAAACAATTGCCACATTTGACACGCATTATTTGAAATCTTATAATAAAACGCCGGAATCAAAAATGTTTCCACCACATTGCTTATACCAAACTTGGGGTTGGAAATCAGCAATCAATCTTGGACAACATGACAAAGTTCTAAAAAACCAGTTTGATGTATGGGAAAAACCACATGATATAGAACAAGCCCTACAAGGTTTTACTCCAGAAAACACAACAATATACATCATGGGTGTCGCTAGTGATTTCTGTGTAAAATATGCAATAAAAGGATATTTGAATAAGGGGTATTCTGTGACAGTTTTGCAAGATTTATGTTGCGGAATAAATGATCAGATAGACAAGGTTGTTTCAGAATTCAACACAACAAAACTGAAACTTATAACATCACAACAAATGCAAAATCAAAGGGGATAAATATGAAAAATATACAAATAGTAAAAGATAATTTAGTCACAGACTTGCAATATTTTGTAAGAAGCCGTGGTTTTAATGATGTAGTATTTGGTTTGTCTGGTGGAATGGATTCTGCATTGGTTTTGGCATTGGCTGCAGAAGCATTGGGACCAAAACATGTTCATACTTTTATGATGGCAACAAAAAACACATCTAAACTAAGTGTTAATCTGGCAAAACAAATGGCTTATAATATCGGAAATCCACACAAATTTATAGATATTCAACCACGTGTAAAGTGTTCGTTAGACACTTTGGATTTTAAACCAGAACGTAAAGTCACAACAGAAAATATCCAAGCACGTATTCGTGGTGATATATGTATGACATATTCAAACGAATTTAATTGGATGGTGTTATCTTGTGGAAACAAGTCTGAAGCAGCAATGGGATATTGCACATTATACGGTGATACTTGTGGTTCTTTGATGCCGATTGGTGATTTATATAAAACCGAAGTTTACGAAATGGCAGATTTATATTCATATTGCATCCCAAAGGGTATTATAACTCGTGCGCCAACAGCGGAATTGTCACCAAATCAAAAAGATACTGACAGTTTGCCAAAATATGACATCTTGGATTATTATTTGAAAAAAATAGAAGCAGGGCAAGAAGACGAAGATGAACAAATGGCGGCTATAAGAAAAAGGTACAACGCTATGGCTTTCAAACGCGAACAAATGCCACCTGTATTAAAAATCAGAGAATATTATTTAACAAGGGGAAAGTAAATGATTGTAAAAAACTACTGGTTGCATTTTAAGAAAATCATGACGCATAAATATTATGTGTTTTGTGAATGCATGGAATATGGTCTTATCTGGCAAGGGTTAATACACGATTGGACCAAATTCCTTCCCAGTGAGTTTCGGCTTGCAAAGTTTTATGCTGGTACGCAATCGCCAATCAACATAGAAAAGCAACAATATGGATATTCATTATCATGGATAGAACATACAAACCGAAACCCTCACCATTGGGAACATTGGGTTGATAGAACAGATGGAAAAATAGCACCAATTCCAGAAAAATATATCAAAGAAATGGTATGTGATACTATTGCAGCGAGTCGTGCATATAATGGTAAAAACTGGACCCCAGAACTGTTTTTAGATTACTTTGAAAATAGGGCTACATGGCCAGATGAAATCAAAAAATTGACAAGACCTTATATTCTTGCCAAAATGCAAAAGTATAAAACAAAGTAGGAAGATATGTCTGACAAAAAACCAACATTTTCATCAGAAAAAGAATTCTTGGCACATTATGATGCATCAAAATTCGACCGCCCATCTGTCACAGCAGACGTGTTGATATTTTCTGTGTCAAATAATTTGGCTGAAAATTGGCGTAGGTCTGATAAAAAATCTTTCAGTGTATTGTTGGTTCATCGTGATGATTATCCAGAGATAGGTAAATGGAATTTACCTGGCGGGTTTATTGGAATCAAGGAAACTGCACTGAACGCGGCGCACAGGATTTTGCGTTCTGAAACAGGTGTTCTTGGAAATATTTATTTGGAACAATTATATACGTTTGATGATGTAAATCGTGACCCACGAACACGTGTATTTTCTATTGCATATATGGCACTGATAAATAAAGACAATTTACATTATTTGGGTGCGCGCGATGCCAAATGGTTTGACATAGAATTTGATAACGGGAAATTGTCATTGCACTCTGATGATTTGATTTTGACTGATAAAGATTTGGCATTTGATCATGCAACAATTATAAAAATGGGCATTGAACGTTTGCGCAATAAAATTGAATATACTGATATTGTATTTGATATGATGCCAAGTGAATTTACACTTGGTGAATTACAACAGGTTTATGAAATAATTCTTGGACGCAAATTGATTCCCGCTGCTTTTCGCAGGACTATTGCTAACAAGGTTGTTTCGACCGCAAAGATGCGTACTGGATCTGGTCATCGTCCGTCAGTATTATTCAAGAAAAAATAATATTATACGAGAATTAAAAGTTCCCTTTGTGGATTTGTGGTCTTTTCCAAGTATTCGTATTATCTTACCATTTCGCCCTGCGGGACACGCTCCCCCAAGGGGGAGAATTTTTATCATTAAACCCTTGCGATTTAAAGGGACGTTTAAATCAACATATTTTTTTATAAATTTTTACATTTTTTAATTTTTAGATAAAATATTCTGTATGATACGGATTTATTGACATACAACCGTTTTTATTTATTTTTTATTTTTCTTAATTTTTATCATTTTACATTTCGTCCGAAAACGTCCCTTTGTGGAAGAATTTATGTATCGGAAAATATCAGAAGTATGGGAAAAATTACATACAAAATAATTTTAATAATTATATGTTTAATGCAAATAAAAACCGTATTTGCAATTGAAGCCTGTTTATCAAATGATTCTGTGGCGGTTGTATTGGACCCATCAATTACAATTCCGAATAACAATTATACGTATAATTATTTATTAGCTTCATGGGGTGTCAATGCCAGTTATGGCACATTTAGTGGGACATCTGCATGTTTAAGTACAAATTATGGACTAGGCGACCTAAAAGCTTACACCGAAAATGGGGGCGTTTTGGTTGATAATGGTACAATTGTGACTGGTGGAGAAGACCATGGATTATATTGTTGGTGTAAAATGTTGCATCCTGCAGTTTCGCTTTGGGTATTTCGTACCAAAGATAACCAAGATTTATCGCATTGTTTAAGATATTGTTCAGATTATTGTGCTCATGGTCTTCAGCTTTGGGAGAACTTTAGGTCTGTGATTTTTGGTGCTGTCATGAATTGATGTTTTACATAGCAATCAAATTTTTAATTTGACATCGTTAAAAAAAATATATAAAATATGCTGGCTTTCAACAGAAAATTACCAACGGTGTTGAAGTTTTTTAAAGAGATTGTGGGGTTGTAGCTCAGTTGGTAGAGGTAAGTTGCTTTACAGCGCAGCGGATCTGCCAAAAGAGAAAACCCTAAAAAAAGAGATTGTGGGGTTGTAGCTCAGTTGGTAGAGCACCTGCTTTGCAAGCAGGGGGTCGTCAGTTCGAGTCTGATCAGCTCCACCACAAATTCTTGAGCCTGCATCGTTAAGATGTACCGATTAACAAAAATAACAAACGATAAAGGGGGTGTAAAAATGGTAAAAGTATTAGTTCGTGATAATAATGTAGAACAAGCTTTGCGTGTCGCAAAACGTAAATCACAAAAAGAAGGCCTTTATCGTGAAATGAAAGAACGCCAACGTTATGAAAAGCCAACAACTAAACGCAAACGGTTGAAAGAAGAAGCGGTTCGTAACGAAAAGAAACGTCAATCAAAACAACGTATGGTTTTCGGGTTCTAGGTTTAAACGAAATTTCAAAAACCACCCAATCGGGTGGTTTTTTTGTTGTTTTATTTTTGGAAATGTTTTAATCTGTGTGTGTTAAAAATGGAAGCAGATTATGAGAAAAACAGAAAACACAGTTGAAAATATATCTGGACAGCAATTATCAGAAGCTTTGTCTGAACGCTATTTGTCTTATGCGGTAAGTACGATTGTCGCACGTGCTTTGCCTGATGTTCGTGATGGATTAAAGCCTGTACATCGCCGTATTTTGTTTTCTATGTTGCGTCAAAAATTGTCACCGTCCGCAGCTTTTCGTAAATGTGCTACTGTTGTTGGGGACGTGTTGGGACATTATCATCCACATGGTGATTCTTCGGTATATGATGCTATGGTGCGTTTAGCACAAGATTTTTCTGTTCGTTATCCATTGATTGATGGTCAGGGTAATTTTGGTAATATTGATGGCGACCCCCAGGCTGCGTATCGTTATACTGAATCCAAAATGACCCAAGCAGCAATGCTGATTATGGAAGGTATTGATGAAGACAGTGTTGATATGATGCCTAATTTTGATGGGACGACTGTGGAACCGACTGTGATGCCGGGTGCTTTTCCAAATTTGTTGGCTAATGGTGGTATGGGAATTGCGGTTGGTATGGCAACAAATATTCCAACACATAATGTATCTGAAATTATGGACGCGTTGAATTTAGTTGTTGATAAACCAGACGCCACAACACCACAAATTATGAAAAAATTGATTGGACCTGATTTTCCAACTGGCGGTGTGTTGATTGATGATTTTGATACGATTTGTAAAAATTATGATACTGGTCGTGGTGCTTTTCGTATTCGTGCAAAATGGGAAATTGAAAAATTAGAACGTGGAGCAGAGCAGGTTGTTATAACCGAAATTCCATATGGTATTATTAAATCTAAATTGGTTGAACAAATTGCAGATTTGATTGATGCGAAAAAATTACCTTTGGTTGAAGATATTTCGGATGAATCTACAACTGATGTTCGTATTATTATCACACCGAAAAATCGCAATGTACCCGCGGATAAGATGATGGCACATTTGTTTGCGATGACTGATTTGGAATACAAATTTAATATGAATTTTAATGTCGTTGATTCCAAAGGTGCGCCACGTGTTATGCCAATTGGTGATGTGTTGCGTGAATTTATTGCACATCAGAAAAATGTCTTAATTCGCAGAACTAAATGGCGTTTGGTGAACATAGAAAGACGTTTGGAAATTTTAGGCGGTTTGTTGGTTGTCTATTTAAATTTAGACAGAGTTATTGAAATCATTCGTAATGAAGATGATCCAAAGGCTGTTTTGATGGCAGAATTTAACCTGACTGAGGTACAGGTTGAATCTATATTGAATACACGTCTGCGTTCTTTGCGTAAATTGGAAGAAATGGAAATCAAACGTGAAGACAAAGAATTGCGTGCAGAAAAAGAAAAATTACAGGCTTTGTTAGACAGTGAAGAAATTCAAAATGAACAACTGCATGCTTGGTTCAATGATATTAAAAAACAATATGCAAAAAATACTCCACTTGGACGCCGCAGAACCGAGTGGGCACAACTAACTGAAGAGATTGTCGTAAATACTGATGATTTTATTGAAAAAGAGCCAATTACTATCGTGTTGTCAAATATGGGCTGGATACGCGCAGCTAAGGGACATTTAGATTTGAATAATCTTGATATGAAATTCAAAGAAGGTGATGATTTACAGTTCGCGTTCCATGCACAAACCACAGATAAAATCAATTTGTTTGCATCTGGGGGTAAAATGTTCAGTTTGTCTGCAAATGATTTACCATCTGCACGTGGATTTGGTGAATCAGTGCGTATGATGGCTGATATTGGTGCCGAAGAAACAATTGTGAAAGCTTTTGTTTTGGATACAGCCGCGAAATATCTTGTTGTTGGTCGTCATGGTGTTGGATTCATAGTCAGTGGCGAAAATTGCATAGCACAAACAAAATCTGGAAAGCAGATTATGAATGTAGATGAACATGACCCAGCTGTATTGTGTGTAAAGGTTGATGGTGATATGGTTGCTTTGTCCGGTTCAAATGATAAATTGCTGATATTTGAAACAGAACAAATACCAGAAATGGTTCGTGGCAAAGGTGTAATATTACAAAAATATAATGCAGAACGTACTTATACAATTGATGCTATGTTCTTTAATAAAAGCGAAGGATTTGGTTGGACAACTGGTCGTGGCACAACAAAGTTGGATGATATAACTCCATGGGTTGCAAAGCGTGCCTCTCAGGGACATACTATACCGGTTGGATTTCCACGTAGTGGTAAATTTGGAAAATAATTAAATAATATGTAAATTAAAAACACCCACGATTGTGGGCGTTTTTAAATAAAACAACAAAAACCACCACTAGTGTGACATTTTTGCTTCTGTAAATATGACGTGTTTGCGTAATTTCGGGTCATATTTACGGAATTTCATTTTACCTTGAGTATTATCAGACTTAGTATTTTTAGTAGTTGTATAGAAAAAGCCAGTTTCTTTGTTTTCCAGTTTTACAACTTCTTTTGAACCTTTTTTAGACGCCATTTTCATTACCTTTTTTTATTACTGTGCGTCATTGTATGCTATATTTTACATAAAATCAAGTTTTTTTTATATAACGACTGTTTGCTCTGGTTTAGCGTGTTAGATAGCTTTTAATTCTCTTAGCTTCAGAGTAATCTTTGTATGTGCAAAATGTTTTGCTTAAGGTTGATACAAAATAGCCGGCGTTAAGCGCAGCACAAAAAACTTCAAAAAAGCCACATAACAAATAGGTGGTATTTTTGGTTTTAATGTATGATTCAAAACAATATATCATAACAGCCGTAATAATAATAAAACATGTTCCATAAGTAAAGTTAAGACCGTATAATATCTTAAGTGCTTTTTTATAATATTGAATTATTTCTTTTATTTTTGATTCATCGATTTGGAATACTATTTGTTCAGTTGCTGATTGTTCAACCTTGTTCTTTACTGCTTTAAGAGCATTTGTAGCTATTTGTTCATTCTGTTTCTCTAACATTTTAAGTTTCTTTTTAGCCATTCGTTTATTCATAACTTAACCTATTTAAGCGTAATTTATGGGAAGTTATAACAAATAAAAATTGTTTATCAATATTTTTATAAATTTTGCAAAAAAGTAAAAAGAGCAGAATTTAGTCTAAATTACCAACCCATACGAGTTATGAATCTGGATATTATTGCGTGTTTTAAACTGCACCATAGGATGCAATTGTATAACCATTTATGGATAAAATATCATAAACTATATAATTTAAACAGTTTATCACTTACTGTTTGAATCAAAAACAAGAAAACAAAAGAAAAACCCTGAATTAACAGGGTTTTTAGTTCTGAGATTTTGTAATGTATATAAAAAATTATACTTTTTGCTCTTTGATTTGAATACTTGGAACAATTTCTGCAAAAACTTCATTCAAAGAAGCCAATGAGACTTTCTGGACAGTTTCTGCTGGAATTATTTCTCCGTTTAGATTTAAATCCATAGTGGCACAAGCATCAGATACAAGTTTTACTTTGTAGCCATAATCCGAAGCAGCTCTGACCGTAGTATCCACACACATATGTGTCATCATGCCACAAACAATTAATGTATCTACTCCTAAGGTATGTAAATAATCGTTCAATTCTGTTTCAAAAAAACTGTTAGGATACCTTTTTATGATAATTTTATCATTTACTTGCGGTTTAATTCTATCTGATAATTCTGCACCATGTGTGCCTTCTAATAAAAAATAATCATCGGGTGGATTTATATGTTGAATATAGATAATAGGTCTATCACAGGCTCTACTTGCAGAAATTAAATCTAGTATTTTATTTTCTGCTTCTTGGACTTTATATAGTTCGTTTGCACCGTTCGGGAAATAATCATTTTGGACATCAATCACTAACAAGGCTTCATTCATATATTAATCTCCTTTGTTATCTCAGCCTAATATAATATAAAAAAATAAAATGTCGAGTATTTTATCATAAAACAAAACCCTGAATTAACAGGGTTTGTCTTACATTAGTGTGTATTGCTTTTACACAATTCCTGTAATTTTTTCACAAGATTTGTTTTTAAAAATAAAAAATTCAAAATAGGAAAAAATAGGTTGATTTTATCGTTGGTTTGTGTATTATTTAGAACGGCGAACGATTTTATTCATAACCAAAAGGATTTAATATGAAAAAAATTGCAATTTTAACATCTGTTTTAGCATTAGCTGCCTGTGGGGGTGGAATGTCAGATAAAGTTATTTCACGCAGTGACGATTTATCTTCAAGACCTTCTTGGGTAAAAGATGATAATCCTGTCATCGTAAAAGATGGTGATATGTTTGTCACAAGTATGGCAACAGTACGTTCTGATAAAGCAAATATTAGTCAAGGGTACAGAATTGCTGAAAATCAAGCAAAAACAGATTTATCAAATGCAATTAAGACAGATATAAAAACAAATTTTGTAGATGCACAAGAAGGTGTTGAAGGCAACCAATTCCGTACAGAATTCTTGTCCATTGAAAAAAGTGAAATATCTTTTTCTGGTTTGATGCCTTCGAATCGTTATTGGGAAAAAGTTTTGGTTACAAATGCTGATGGTGATAAAGAAATGGAATATCGTTTCTTTACACGCATGAAAATAAAAGAAGCAGATTTCAAAAAACAAATGAAAGATTTCTTGAATGGCAACAAAGGTTTATCAGCAGAATTCAACAAACGTGTAACAGAAACAGTTGATGAATTCACAATGTCACACAAAGCAGAATAAAACAATTAAAGTTTATAATACGTGGTTGTTTTTATGAAGAAAATATTATTTGCTTTAACGGGGGTCGTGTTGTCTGTTAGCAGTTATGCAGCTGATTGCGAATGGGCAACAGATACCCCGGCAGATGATAGTAAATATAAATATTTTGTAGCTCGTGTTTTTTCTGAAGAAAGTGTTGCTGATGCACAGGCCAAAGCTGAACAGGAAATAAACAGTCAAATATGTAGATTGTTTGGTGCTGAAACTGTGACGACAAGTGAATATTATTCTGATGAAACAAGTGCGTCTGGAACAAGCCGAACAAGTCAACGTTGTGTAGGTGTTCAATTAAAAGATTTTACGAAAGATAAATCAGGAAATCAGAAAATTGATAGCGAATATGTTGCATGTGTAAAATATAAGTATTCTAAAAGTGCATATGAAGCAGAATTATTGCGTATAAAAAATTCAGGAAGTGTTTCTAGCAAAAATATAAAATTTAATGAAATTGCTGGCGACATGGAATGTCGTGGTGCTCCTGTTGAAATTGTCACTAAACCTGCAGGTGCGTTTGTCACATTAAATGATGGTCAATATCAGGGAAATACGCCAATTAAGTTTGGTAATGTTTGTAATGGAAAATATTCATTAGAAATCACACATCCTGACTATGAAAATGTTAAAGAAAAATTGGTTGTTCCTGTATCTGGAACGGTAATAAAGACATTAAAGCATGCTACTAAAGATATCATAATAAGAACAAATATTGGTGATGCTGTAATATTTATTGATGGTATAGAAAAAGGTAAAGAACCAGTCCATTTTTTAGCATCTTTGGGACAAGAATATGTTATAGAAGCACAAGAGCCACAGGCAACATCAACAACAAGAAGGGTTAAATTTTCAAAAGATTCTGATAGTTTGTATCCTTTTTATTTAGAAAAAAAAAGTGCAAGTTTAGATTTTTCTGCTTTTGAAAAGCGAAACCCTGGTGTAAAAATTTATATCGATGGGGTGGAAATATCATCAAGCATAGTTAATGGTTTACATGCTGATAAAAAATATCTATTACGTTTTATAAAACCTGGTTTTATAGATAAAACAGATACAATCATGTTAAGTGGTGGAGACATAAAAAGATATAGTTCTGGTGAATTAAGTTGGGAACCTGCACCAGATGATTGGGCCGAACATAGTAAGGAACAGTTAGCAGAAGAACAGGCATACGAAGAGAAAGAACGTTTACGTATTGAAGGACTGGATAAGATTGATGAAAATGGTAATACAGAATTATGTCGTTCAATTTTAAAGAAAGATTATGAACGATATATTGAATTAGTGGAAGAAGGTGCTAATACACATCACGCATGTGTGAAGAAAATTGATGCGCGCTTTTATGATGATTTTATATATAATGTTGATAAAGAAAGAGTAAAAAATAAAAGTTGGGGTTGGGGTAAATGGAGTCTTCTTATCGGCTTGACAGGGGCAGGAATTGCGGCTGGGGTTGCTACTGCGGGTGGTTCAGATATCGATGATCATAATCAAGATTGTGGTGAAAATGCATATTATGATGGACAACAGTGTGTGTGTAGCTTGCAAGGTGAAGATGTGTATTTGATTCCTGGACGTGGTTGTATTCGTATGAATTGTGGGTTAAATGCTGTTTATAATGGTAAAAGCTGTGTATGTAAAGATGGTTATGAAAATTATAATGAAGAAATCGGTTGTTCACTTATAATACTTGATTGTGGTTCACATGCTCATCAGGAAGAAACTTTGTGTGTATGTGATAAAGGATATGAAAATTGGTCAGAAGGTACTGGATGTTCTGTAAAACCGATAGAATGTGGTTCAAACGCTCATCAAGAAGAAACTCAGTGTGTGTGTGATTCTGGTTATCAAGATATTGAATATGATGGTTATAATTGCTATTTAAAAATGTCGTGCCCAGAGAAAGAACATCAATTTGGTCCAGAATGTGTTTGTGATTCTGGTTATGGACGTGATGGAAGTGGTGTTTGTGTTGAAAAATCACCGGACGTGTCTGGCAGCACAATTAATAATACAAATTATGCAGATGTGTATGGGGTACGTGATGGTGCCTACACCGGTAATATTTATATATTTAACCGTGGCGATGGTAATGTTGTCGGTCTTACGGGGGCAGATAGCGTTAATCATGCAGATGCTACATATCCAAATACATCTATATATATTTACAATGCGGGCAATGGTAATATAGTTGGTTTTTCAGGGGAACATTCTAACAATAATAGTTATGCCGACAATACAAATACAAACGCAGAAATAACCATTATTAATAATGGAAACGGTGATGTTTATGGATACAAGGGCAAAGATGGATATAATGCAAATGCTTATTCAGCTTCAACGGCGTATTATGATTCTGGTAGTTATAGTTATATTTACACAACAGGAACCGCTGAATCTAATAGTAATATACAAATAAACAATACTGGTAATGGTGATGTTTATGGTATCTATTTTTCTAGTGATATTGATGCTGAGTATTATGATTATTCTGGTTTAAATTCAAATGCATATGCTTATGCACACTCTAATTATTATGGGGCTGCTAATGCTTTATCAACAGCAAACGCATCTGTAAATATAAATAATAATGGTTCTTCAAACGTATATGGTATTTATGGTGAAAATGCTGATATTAGTAATGCATATGCAAAAGATGACTCTTATAGTTCCGTTACATCTGCTACGGCTAATGGAAATATAAATATATCTAATACTGGTAA
>Ga0310786_10002076_pt1 | contig 31353 bp, 54 predicted proteins | sample AusTroGonzalo_MG_FD_203881 | JGI IMG/M metagenome (GOLD analysis project Ga0310786, IMG submission 203881) | Bovine rumen microbial communities from tropical cattle in Woodstock, Queensland, Australia - Gonzalo_03 (v2) (version 2) | ecosystem: Host-associated > Mammals > Digestive system >...
TATAATAACTTGCTCGGTATTATCATTACAAGCATCTAAGACAAAGATAAATTCAGCTTGTACATCATCTAAATTTAACATATAAAAACTATATAGCAAATTAGAAATATACAATTCAAGATTATGACATGGTATAATTATTGAAATATCATATTGTCCATTCATTTATATCACCTTTACTAATAGAGAAGGTAGAATAACTATAATGACGCGCAATTGTATCACAATATCTACATGCTAAATGTGGATGTGAAAGAAATGTTAATATTTCTTTCTCATTATGATTAAATATATCAATACTAATATCATCTAAATCTATATCAATTTCTTTATTAAAATGATTACAGAAAAATTCAATATTAGCCATAATACAACATTGATAAAGTCTTCCATTTTTAAAGAAGAACCAATGGCCTTGGACTAAATCACAATGACGGAAAGTAATATTGGGGTCTTGTGAGCCGTTTAAATCAAGTGAAATATTATACATTTCATTTTTATTATGAAAATAGTGAGTACGAAATTTATTGATTTGTTCTTGATTTAATTTTAAACCATAATCACTCATGCATAAAGCAATATTGTTTTTATTTAATTGTTCAATTTGCTCATCAGTAAGACTAGGAAGTAATATCCCATTACTAACAAGCACTAATTCGCTTATTGGAAAATAATGGCGTGTTATTTCACAAAAATCTACAACTTGAGGATGTAGTAATGGTTCGCCACCCATTAAACGAATAATACGAACATCAGCAATTTCTGATAAGCGTTGCATTTCATTTTCAAATTCATGCAAGTCTTTAAATTGTTCAGGCGCCAGGCCACTAAAATGTGAACAGCCTTTACATTTTAAATTACAATGGTCAACTAAATGTGTTTCAATATAAGGTATCATACGCTTGAAATTCCTATAACATAATTATTTGTAAGTTTAATGAGCTTACTTCCCATTGTGCCGCGTGATAAAGATGGAATATCATTTATCTTTATGCGAATTTGTGTTGTGTTGGAGTTAATAAGCATATCCGTTTGATTAACAAGCGGCATAAAATCACACATAGCGTCTGATTTTTGTATCTTCACACCTTTAGTGTTGGTATTGGTAACTGTGAACTCTTTGATAGAGGTTGATTTGCCGTTGCCATCAGAAGCAATACTAAAGAGCGCGGTCGTCTCCTTCGGTATAGCGCGGGCGCTCACTACATAATCACTGGGCATCAGTTTAATACCGATGATACCACGTGTAAGGCGGCCAAGTGGTTTGATGGGAGTAGAATCAACCATTATAAACTGCCCTTCTCGTGAGAGAATGCCAATTCGTTCATCAACAATAAAGAGGATTGATGCTATCTCATCGCCGGCATCTAACTTAAGTGCCTGGGCGCCAACATTTCGGGAAAGATTATATTCGGTTAGCTTACTCTTTTTGATAATACCATTCTTGGTGATGAATACAATATGTTTATCCATATTTTTTGTATTCAGAAGTGCGGCCGCGGATATATCATCGGTGACAGTATAGTTGGACAAATACTGTTTTTCACCAACATTGAAAGCGCCAAGTTTCATATGATAATACATACCTTTCTTGGTAAAGAAAAGAATTGTATCTGTATTATCACCAACAAGGTTGTCAACCACAAATTCGTCTTTCTCTAATTTAAACTTGGTTCCCACACCATTGCGACGCTGTGAGTAAAGAGCAGATGTTTCTGTAACAAATACTGCGCCTTTATTGGTGAAAGAAAGTGATAACTGCTTCTTTTCTATAACATCATCATTTTCTGATTCGATGTTCATAATCTGAGTGCGGCGGGCGTCACCAAATTTTTGAGAAACTTCATGCCACCCTTTAATTATCTCTTGATTGAAGAGGTTTTCATTGTCAAGGATATTACGGATGCGCGTGGCCTCGCCTTGGAGTTTCTCTCGCTCATCCTCAAGTTTTTTGACCTCAAGGTTAGCAAGGCGGGAGAGCTTCATATCCAGAACTGCTTTTGCCTGTTCCTCATCCAAAAGGAACTTTGTTTGTAGTTCTTTAGAGGCGGCCGCAGTCGAAGTGGCAGACTTAATTGTATGAACTACTTCATCAATTGCAGCGATGCAAATCAGCAGACCATCAAGAATATGAATTCTCTTTTCAATCTTTGCCAAATCAAATTCAAACCCGCGGCGATATACAGTCTTCTCATGATTGACATGAGCCTGGAGGGCCTCCTTCCAGGTGAATACCCGTGGGAAGCGCCCGTTGTCCAGCATCGTCATATTTATACTATAATAATATTGAAGTGAAGTATTTTTGTATAAATATTTCAGCACTCTATCGGGATTTGCTTTCTTATTAAGATAAATCTTAATCAGCGGCTCAATACCAGTCAAATCATTAAAGCGCTCAATGCCAGGGTTGTTCAGCTCATCATTCAAAATTTCTTCAAGCTCGCCGCAGATCGTGTTCGTATAAACCGAGTATGGAATCTGCGTTACAATGAAGCATCTTTCCTTGGTATCCCATTCCACAACGCTACGCAGTTTACAGGCAGAGCCTTGTCCATTCTTTAATGCGTCCTTTACTTCTTTCTCATTCAGAAGTACTGCGCCAGTTGCAAAGTCGGGCGCGCAGTAAAGTTCTTCAAAGGTTGCATCCGGTTTAAGTAAAAGAGTTTCCAAAGCTTTGTTTATATCTCTAATGTTAAACTGAGGGATTGATGATGCGGCACCGATACCAATACCCATTGTACCGTTTACAATATTGTAGAAACCTTTTGAAGGCAAGACCGCAGGATACTGCTTTGTATCATCGTAATTGTCACGCCATTCGCTGATTGTATCTTTATCAATATCATCAAACAGATAATTTGATATGTTGGACAATCTTGTTTCTGTATATCGGGGCGCGGCCCATGTACCAGATCCATATAACATACCACCATTACCCTTTACTTCTGTAATAGGATAACGCATGGCAAATTTCTGCGACGCGCGCATCATGATAGCTTCGGCAGAGGTGTCACCATGAATGTAGAAGTCTGCCAATGCTGCACCAATGGGGTTGGGTGTTTTTTGAAATGGCTTATCATGCGTAAATTTATGAAGTTTCATTGAATAGAAGATTTGTCTAGCTGAAGGCTTCAGACAATCGCGCGCATCTACCAGCGCACGGCTCTGAAGCACCGCGCCCGCGTATTGTGTAAATGAATCTTCTATGACCTTTTTCATATCAATATTCATGTATTTTTAGCTCCAATTTCCATCATATATAATAATTATACCATAAATTTGTTGAAAAGTCAAATTGTAAAGTTACTTATTAATGGTGATGGTCATGAATGTTTATCAATATATTGGTGCATTTGTTTGTCTAATATTTTTATCTATATGTGCTACATATGCACCGATTTCACAAAAATTAAAATCTTTTATTTGGGACTTGGTCTTTGTAGTATTTGTGGTGGTTGAATTAATTTAGGTTGGTAATTTTATTCTTTAGTTAATTAGATATCTACAATGGAATTAAAAGCAGAGGGGATACCTCTGCTTTTTAATATAATGTTTCTCTATAGTAGCTATTATACAAATTATGTGGTCCTGGCGATTTGGGATCCCATAGCTTGTACCATGTCATGTGATAAATTTTATAGTTCTGACCAACTTGTCGTTTTTCTGCTAAAGTAATAATTGGGCCAAAATTATATTCTGCACCAATATAACCAATATAACCATCACATACTACATTTAATGTATCTTGATCAGGATTGCGTAATTTGTCTTTACTTAACATTTCAATAAATTTATCATCAAATTTTTTTTCTTTAATAAATTTTAAATTCATTAATAAAATGCCAGAATTCACATATTTGCTTTTTGTTTTTCGTGCTTTAATATGAGTCCAATTTTGTGGCTATTCACACCACCCAGCAATAGCTAAATTTGTCATATCCTTATTCCATAATTCATCCAGCGAGTCTTTAACAATAGTATCAACATCTAACCATAAAATTTTATCTTCATCAATCATTTTGGTTAAAAAACATCGAGTTAGAGCAAATATAGTCCAATGTGACATAGCATTAGGATGCTGTGGATCAATAAAGGATGGAAAATTATTAATATTTAAAATTTTTAAATTTTGGGTTCGTTTAATACAATCAATCTAATCATCTTCAGCTATAATATATACAAAGGCATCTGGATTGTGCATTAGTAAAGACCCAATAGCTGTAGGCAAATGTTTATACCAATTGCGATTTGCCGCATATACAACAGTCATTCTCTCACTTCCGAAAAATCTATATTATTAAAGATGAAGTTTTTACGAGGAGCAACATCTGTTCCCATTAACTGTTCAAGAAGCAGAAGTGCGGCCGGTGTTGGCATAAGTACATCCATTCGTTGATATTCATCAGTAAACATGGACGCCCGCGCTTGTTCGGGAGAAAGTGAACCCAGTCCCTTGTTGCGCTGAATCTCACCTTTCACTTTACCTCTTGCTTTATTAAATTCTTCATCTGTAAAGTAGTAGGTTTCTTTATTCCCGCTAGTAGCAATATACAACGGTGAACGAAGCCAGCATAGTCGACCTTCTCGAATAAATTCCGGCGCAAGATATTGAAGCGCCGCCATGATAAGCAAACCGATATGCATACCATCGGCGTCAGCGTCTGTGCATACCGCCAGGCGCCCATACCGTAGTTTGGAAGCATTATATTTACCAGGAATAATATTCATGGCAGAGAGTAATAATTTAATCTCTTCATTCTGAAATATCTTTTCTTCAGGATGCGCAAGACAGTTGAGAATCTTACCTCTTATGGCTAAAATACCATATTTGGTATAATCTCTTGCCTGGGCTATGCCACCCGCCGCAGAGTCACCTTCTACTATTAATAAAGTGGAATCTTGTCCAAGAAACTCTGCATCTTTGAGTTTGTCAGAGGAGAAAACCTTTTTCTTCTGATTTTTTTCTATATCTTTTGCGGCTTCTAGTACCTGTTTGCGGGCACGTTCAGCCGCAGCTTCTGCTTTAGCAATTTTCTTAAGTAATTCAACGACAGTATCAAATTCGTCTTTATACTTAAGATTCATCATTTTTAAAGCGTTGGAAAAACAATTTGAAGCCATAGTCCGTAGATTTGCATTGTTAATCTTGGACTTTGTTTGGTTAGCAAAAGAGGGATTTGCCACAGTACAATTGATGACATAGAACAAACCATTTCTGATGCTGTCTCCATCAAACTTTTGTCCACTAAGCGAAGAAAATACACGGGTAATGGCTGTTTTTGCACCAGTAACTGGTGATCCAAGCTCCGGACACCGAAGGCCATTAACAAAGACATAAGGAGCCTCATGTCCTGCTCCCCATTGAAATGCGATTTCAAGCCTATCGCCATTTTCATCTGTTATAGAATCATAAATAATATGTTTATGAATAGGCTTTACAACATTATCTTTTACAAAGTCAATGATACCATTTTTTGCACAATAAGTTTGTTTTTTACCTGTGGCCGCATTTGTAATGGTGAAAGTGACTCCATTGTAAAGATATGAAATATTTTTTATGTCTTCGCAAATTTTATCATATGAATAGCCTATCTCGCCCGTTTTGAAGACTTCAGGGTCAGGGATAAACCATATATCTGTACCATTAATTTTGGTGGTCTTAATTTCTTTATAAGAAATTAAGTCACCTTTTTTAAAATAGGCTATGGCTTCTATTCCATCACGATAACTATGCACTTCAAATTTTAAGGCACTTAAACAGACGCATTTGGCGCCGATGCCATTAAGACCCGACGCATTTTTGTAAGCACCCTGTTCAAATTTGCCACCAGTATGTGATTTAGAGTAGATAGAAACAAGAACATTTTCTCCATCCTCTCTCGTTCCAAAGGGAACGCCGCGCCCGTAATCACGAACTTGTAATGAGTTTTCTTTCTCGTTAACAGTGATTTCAATTTTATTTCCAAAGCCGGCAAGTGCCTCATCGGTGGCATTATTAATTATTTCTTTAAAGGCTTGATATGTACCATCAAGGTCATCAGACCCAAGATACATCTGTATACGGGTTCGCACTCCTTCTTTAAAAGAAAGAGATTGAATATCATTTATATCATAATTATTCATTGTTTATCCATCCTTGCGCCACAATATGGACAATATATGGTTAAATCTTCTTCAAAATGTTCCCATGCGCCACATTCTGAACACAGCCAAAATCGTCCATCATATTCCCATTTTCCATGTTGTAATTTTATTACATCTGTATGAGGTAAGGTGTCAATTATTTCTTTTGATAAAAATTTTGATAGTTCATTTATAGAAATATACTCATTCATCAAACCATCCCCTTATTATAAATCCAAGCCAAAAAGAGATAAAGCAGGAAATTAATCCTACAGAAATACTTCCTATTATTCCTATTGTCATGGTTCCCATTCCTCACATTCGTATCCATTTTCATTAAGCCAGCGCGCGACCAAATGACGATGACAAAAACCATCTTTTTCATAGCAGACAAGCACAGGAATTTTATCTTTTGCTATTTCTTCAATTCTACGCACTATCGCGGCCGCATCATATTTTTCAAGCATCCGCATATATACCTCTGTATAAAATGCTTCATCTTTATTTTCTGTTGAGTGCCACCATTGTAGTAACTTTTTCTCTGGTGCCAAAGATACAAACCAAATACCATGAAAATAGTTAGGTTTATTTAAGGATATACATATTGGTTCAAAATTTTCAGGCATTTTTTTAATTTTACCAAAGTATGAAGTATAAATCATTTAATCACACCTTTCCATTTTATACTATTATTATATCATAAATCGTGAAAAAAATCAAGTTTTGTGATTATGGCTCTACTTATTCACAGATGGACCTTTATGTGAGGTGAGTATAATGGTAATTGGAACAACTCCAACTTTTACATTGCGAGTAAGGAAAGCAGATTAGGTTGACTTTACTACGGCATCAAGTATATATGTAACTTTAAAATAGGGCGGTTTTGTACTAACAAAAAGTAATGCAGATGTTAGGATTGTGGACAGTAAAACCCTTGAGGTTACTTTAACACAAACCGAGTCATTTAAATTTGTTATGGATAAAGTAATTGAGTTGCAGATTAACTGGACTTATTATAGCGGTAATGTACTCAAGCGTGCTGCGACAAAAGTTGTGAATGTTAATTTGGAAAAGCAATTGCTTAAAGAGGAGTTAACTTGATTTACATTAATGATATTGATGTATGTTGTACAACCGACCCAAAGACACAAGATTTTGATCTGTGTGCTGTGTCAGATGATATTATTAAAGTCGATCTTGACATGGCAATTATTACACGGACTGCAGAAGAAATTTATACAGGGCCAACTATTGTTACACCGTCATTAGAATAGTAGGTATTATAGACCACTGATTATTTATTAAAAGAAAATATTACAGTTAATAGTATACCTAGTTAGTATATGGATACTAATGATGCAACATTAATTGATTCAACATAGTTGTTTAATGGTATTACTGCATACGCGCGTGGCATTAAATATACGGGTAGTCTAGATTATGCTACCGGTGAACAATTTTAAAAGAGAGGTTAATACCTCTCTTTTTTTTATATCATTATAATCTCGGTAGATTTACCAAGTTTTTTCATATATTCGATCATATCCTTAGTACCAGGTGATTTACCATCCCAAAAAGCAATTAATGAGTCAGCTATATCACCCATCTCTTTATTTCGTACATAGCCCGCGGCCGGAAAGCATTTTTAAAGAGGGAGAATTATTCTCCTTCTTTTTCATAATAATTTTGTATTGAATAATATTTATCAAGAAATTGGTCATCATCGCAGCCATAGTCTTTTAATCTTTTTACAGCACAATCATCACACCATGGAGATATCCAACCACGACTTATCCATTTGGCGTGGCGGCCGCATTGTATACATGTGACACGTGATGTAGTTGAATATTTAGCAATAATTTCTTCTAACTTTTCTGAACTAAAGTTAGTATAAATTCTTAATACTCCCCATTTTTCTTTAATTTGCATTATACGAAAATTATCATAAGTTGATTTTGACCATGTGAGTATTTCATTATTCATTTCTTCGCACATTTGCTCACCGAAAGCTTTGCGCCAACCGTCTGGAACATTGTCTAATAAAGTCCAATTATAAGCATCGATTATCTCATCTGTCCAAACATTGCGTGGTGTTAGCCATGGATAGCTATTAATTAACTCTTCATTTGTCATAATGTACTACATGAACCTCCTTTCCAAGTTCATTCATATATTCAATCATGTGTTTTGTACCAGGTGATGTACCGTCCCAAAAGGCAATTAACATATCCGCTGTATCGCCCATTTGTTTATTTCGGACATATCCGGCGGCCTGTCCATATTTTTTCCAGTCTGCGGGGTATGAACTTACTTTAATTCCGTTATCTTCTGCCCACATGCGGCCGATGGTATCTGCACCTTTTGCTTCGCCACAGACGACAGTTTTTATTTGATCTTTATATTGTGCAAGTGTTTCATATGCAAGCCGCTTGTTTTCAAAACTTCGAGAACCTGCGATTATGGTTCTCTTTTTTGGCTCATAATTTGGTGGTACAAAATTATCAGCCGGCCGCCATCGCCATGAATCATTTTCCCAAATAAGGAACCAACTTTTAGAATAATCATCGCAGTATACACTTAATACTGTAATAATTTGATTAGTTTGAATATTTTTAACTTTGAACATATAAACCTTCTTTAATTAAAATTTCATATAGTTTTATTTCTGTATTATCAGTATATTTAATTTCATATAATGGAATATGATGTAGACAACAATACTCTTTTTTTATGGGGTCAGATTTCCTACTACTTGCTCCAAATATTGTGCCATCATAATGCTATTTACCTTGATATTCAATTAAGCATATTAATTGTTCATTATTTATAATTGCAAAATCAAAACGTAAACACAATTTTAATTTTAGATCATTAAATGAATATTGTTCTTTAAAAGTAATATTGAGTTTAATTAATAAATCTCGAATTAATTTTTCATTTATAGATGTTAAACATCCGCATGAGCGTGTATTACCATTACGCAAATTTGAGCTATTGACCTAACATATACTACCACATTCACATTTACATTCCCATATACTATTACCTAAATATTTGACAGCAGTCAATTTACTAGTTGGTACTCCATGTTCTTTCATAGCCCAATTTGTCATATCAATAAAACCTGGTTTAATAGTTTTGTTTCTAATTTGTGCTCGTAGACTAGCTTTTTCTTTATTTAAACATCCACAAGATTTAATACTACCTCGTCTTAAGTTTGATCCACCTGCTTCAAAAATATTGCCACAATTACATTGACATATCCATAATTTATGTCCGTCTTTTTCTTTTTTGTCGCTTAATTTAAGAACGGTTACACGACTATCTATAATACCATGATCAGACATTATCCATCCTGTCATATCTATAAATTTAGGCATTATAATTTCCTTTAATGTTCTTTACTTTGAACATTTAACAATCCTTCTTTCACAATGTATTCTTTGAATGCTTCTTGAAAAATCTCTTTGGTCATAAAAAGCCGATAAGAGATTGCGTCATCATAGGAATATTCTTTGGTTGGAACATAAATTCCATCTGTACCTACAAATGGTTCTGTTTTTCTCCACTCGCCAAAAGTTACATTGGCCGCAGTTGTAATTTTTCCATTTTGATCATAATATGTTGGCATACACAGGCCTCCTTTGCCAAAAAGAACTTATAATTTAAAACTAATAATTATACTATATTATAATATTCCTTTTTCTTTTTACAAAAAAATTATATCATAAATTTTAAATTTTGTCAATTTTTTGGAGTGGTTGGGTTTAAACATCCACTTTATTCTGAGGAAGAATTGCCATAAAGAGGTGATTAAACGAATGGCAGTAAATTATACGCAAGAAATTATGCTTGATATAAATGCAAATTCTGCTTATACAACTATTGCTGCAAAATAGGGAGATACTGGTACTAGAGATATTTTAGTTCATTTAACTCAAAATAATGTAGAATATCAAGTTGATCCTTCGCATAGTGTCTTCTTTAGGTGTCGAAAACCAGATGGTAAGGTAACAATGCTTGATGCAACAGTTGTTACAGAAGAGCCTAATGTTGGCGCGGTCCTAGTTACTTTAGATGCAGAAACATTGAGAGTTGCAGGACGAGCATATGCTGATATTGTTGAGTATGATAGTAGCGTAAGCATTGAGCAAGATTAGGAAGTACCAATTTTATCTTCGGCTTCATTTATTTTGTTAATTATGGCATCACCAAATATTGGCCCTGAAGCAATTTCATCCAATGAATTTGGGTATTTAATGAGAGTTGTTAATGATGCTGATCTTATTATTAATGAATCAGAAGCTTGGGCCAGAGGTACTAGAGCTGGAATACCTGATGAGGATAGAGCTGAGGACAATGCTAAATATTATTCTGAAGTTGCCGCGACATCTGCATTAGGGTTATCATAGTTAACAGTCGGTGCAGAAAATGCAACTGGTAGTGCTTTTGTAGAAAAAACATTTGATTCAGCTGGCAATATCTATCATTTTTAGTTTGGGTTACCACAGGGTGAGCGTGGTCTTTAGGGAGAACGAGGCGTTGATACAGTATGGGTAAGTAGTGAAGTTCCTCCTTCTTATTTACCAGCCGCGATGATTACTAATGCTAGTGATTTTGAAAGTGCTCGTAGTAAATTATATATTTATAATGATTTAACTGAAGATTATATTGCAGTTGGTTCTAATGCTACATATAATTCTGCAATTACCTATTATGAGTCTGCATATTATGATGTATGGTTAAATACAGAAGGTAGCAACACTCCTGTTTATGCAACAGCAGATTAGATTTTTTATAATCATAGTGATATATATGATGAAGGCACTATTGGCTCTGCAGTATATGGATTAGAAGCCATGAAAGAAAATATTGAAGAAACTGCAGCCGCGGCGGCTTCAGCTGCCGAACGCGCAGATGCTGCTGCGAGTCGAATCGAAGGTTTTGAAACAGAAGTATAGTTATTAGATGCAAAAATAGATACGAAAATTCCAAATCCTGAATTGCCAGATGATCAAGGTTTCTTATTTGTTGATAGAAATCGTCGAGATATAACATTACCGCAATTTGACTATAACGGAATGTTTAATATATCTACAGATGAAAATGGTAATTGGTAGATTAATTTTTGGGAAAGCGGCCTTTTAACAGTATATGATTGGGGCAATATTGATAATATTGATATTTGTGCAGTTGGTGCTGGTGGAGGTGGCGGTGGCGCCTATGGATATTATGAAAGTAGTGCTAGTCAACGAGCATTTAATGGTGGTAAAGGTGGCGGTGGAAATGTTACTACTTTATTAAAATAGCCTTTATTATCTACATCACAAACTTATCAAATTATAGTTGGTAATCCAGGTGCAGGTGGTGTTAGTGCTTCTACGCAAGAAACAACTGCAAGCAAAGGTGGCAATGGTGAATCTACAAGTTTAAAAGTATACGGCGAAACTGAAGCTATTATTATAGCAACTGGTGGTACCGGTGGTGGTAATGCTACTTACTCTTCTACCGGGTCTGATGGTATAATTGCGGGGCCTGTTCAATTATTTGAAGATACTGAAACCCTTGTTAGTTAGAAAGGTTCTCCAAATATTAGTGGTGGCGGTGGCACTGCAGGTACAGCTGTTATTAAAAATGCTACATTATAGATTACTAATGGTAGTCAAGGCGCAAGTGGTCAATTAAGCATTCGTAATTCGTATGAAAAGGTTACCAATTATTATTGGAAAGATTCTATATCTTATACTAATGATATAAATGTAGAAACAATTCCGCAAATTAATAATGTTCCCATTCGTGGAAGTTTAAGTCTAGAAACTTTAGGTATAGCCCCGAGAGAAAATTCTACTTATTATTATCATAAACCCACTAATGGTATTCCTGGCAGTGATTTAGATAGTAGTGTATAGAATTCTTTAACATCTGCAAATACAGCAGTATAGGTTATAAGATTAAATCAAACCAATTATTTCCCTGATGATAATAAATTAATTGATTTAGGAAGCTTTTTAACAGATGAAAGTTTAGCAAGAACTAATTTTGTAGATAATGGCTGGTTTTTAATTAATTAGAGAGGAACCACTAATTTTAATGGAAGTAGTAATAATCTTGCTACAGTTGGAACATATATTTATGATAGGTGGACAATAATAGAAGATCAAGGTAATCAAAACCGTACTATTACAGCTAATGAAGGTGAGTTGATAATATCTGCTGCAAGTCCAGTAGACCCTACTAAATCTTTTATTCTTGGATAGTATATTAATGATGATTCATGGAAAATTTTAAGTGGATAGCCAATCATAGCCGCAATTAATTATAGTTTTGATGGAGAAATTTATTCAACAGTACAATTTAATTTAATATGTCCTATATATCAGACAAGTACAATTTCAGATAATTAGATACAAGTAGCTGAAAACTCTGGTTGGGGTATTGGAGTTAGAGTTTATACAGTTAATTCTAAGATGTATTTAACGTTCTGTATTTTGTGGTTAGGGGATCCGTGGGAATCAGATACAACCGAAGATAGAGAAATACATATTCGTAAAGTAAAATTAGAAGTTGGTAGTGATACTAGTACGCTGGGTTATGATTTAGCTCCTGCTTATCACGAAGAATTAAAGAAATGTTAGAGATATTTTAGATGTTTTGGCGGTAAGTCTTCTTCTGAAAGTAATATAGTTATTTTAGGTCAAGGTGTTGCTGCAGCTACTAATAGATTAGATTGGATGATTCCCTTATCTCAAGCGATGATTTCAACTCCCGCGATTGCAGCATCAGTATCACTAGATGGGCGCCGTGGTTTTGAATCTACATCTAATGCAGTTACAATTGATTCTGCGGCATTAGCCAGTTCTACAATATTTGAGGGTGTTGATGGTTTATATTTTACTACTACTATATCTGGTGCATCGGCTTTCGCACCTTATATAATTAGTTTACCGGCAACAAGTACTGTAGGGGAAGGCGAAACTGAGACTATTGCATATATTAGTTTAAGTGCAGAACCAACACCTGCATCAAGTAGTTAGGGGTGATATAAATGAATACTTTCCCTATTTTTAATGTTAAACTAAATGATGAATGGGTAGAGATACCTTATGTTAAAGGAACTAGTGTCAACTTAGTTGGCACTACTCCTACATCACACAATGTTCGAGTAGGCAATATAGATTTAACACAAACTGGTAATGTAGTTGAACTTTTTAATGAGTCTACAAATGCTACATCATTTTTTACCGTTTGGGATGGTTTAAAAGGTTTAGGAATGTAGTATAATGGTACTATGCCCACATCTCGGACAGTTGAGGGAGATAAAGAATAGACTGGGTATGTTGTATCATTTTATGATGAAACAACTGCGGCATCTTCTAGTTTTATACTTTGGAACGGATTAAACGGTGATGGGCAAGTTTGTAGTGTTGATAATATTTCACCTGAAGAGGGTAGTGTTAATGTAATACTTAGCGCTGTATCATATGGACACGCTTAGCCAACTTTAATGGCTACTCCAAGTTTATAGGCAATCGCACGAACAAATATTAATGCTCAAGTGGCTGGTAATTATATTGTATCTCCTTCTAATAAACTTACTAATCAATTTTTAAAATATGAAGGTAATGATCAATGGACAACAGCACCGGTTTTTGCTTTTCCAAGTGGTAATGCTGGTGTTTTAGTAAAACTTAATGATGATACTGATGATCTTGCATGGAGTCCAGTTATTTCAAGCGCAGATATAGATATTATAATGAGTTAAAGGGGGTATTATTATGTATAGAGCAACGACTCCCACACATAAATTTGAATTTAAAGGTGTCGACCCCAGCACTTTTAAAGAATTAAATGTTTATTATGCCTAGTAGGGTATAGAAATATTAAAGAAAAGTAAAGAAGATTTTTATTTTTCTTCTAAAGAATTAGATGATGAAATTTTATATATAGCATCAGTAACTTTAACGCAAGAAGAAACTAAATTATTTAAAGGTGGTAAAACGCCTATTAAAATTTAGTTACGTGCTTTAACAGTAAATGATCTTGCATTGGCTACAGAAGAGTACGAAGTTTCTGTTCAAAATGTCATTAATGATGAGGTACTTGGGTCATGCGAATAAGGGTTGCTTTTAGAGAAGACCCTGGCTTTAAAGTAAGATTTGTTCAGCAAGAACAACATTTTCATCCACATTTTGGAGAAATTAACGTTGATCGTGAGCATGATTATAATAAATTAGTTAATCGGCCAAAGATTAATGGAGTAGACTTAATTGGCAATAAAACTACTCATGAATTGGGTTTAGGGCAAGTTTATTATGATACAACTTATGCTTGGAATACTCAAACATATTTAATTGCCGAGCGAGCTACGATTTATGTTTATAGTGATTATAAAGTTATTTATGATGACGTAGGCAATCCCACTTATGTAGCTGGAATTAAAGTCGGGGATGGTACATCATATTTAATTGATATGCCGTTTGTTACAGATGAAATGACTACTGCTTTATTGCGACATATCGCAAACACTCAAGTTCATTTAACTGATGCAGAAAGAGAATTTTGGAATAATAAAATTAGTTGTTTTTTAGATATTGAAAATGAAGAAAATTTAATTTTATCAAAAACAGATTATATTCTTGAGGGAGGCTAATAAGATATGGCTGATAATCCGACTATATCAAAAATTACATTACCATCTGGTACTTAGTATGATATAAAAGATGCTAAGGCTCGTGCCGATATAGCTGCCATAGAAAGTGCTATAGCAGGTGGGGTTACTTTTATGGGAGAAACCACCACTGTTCTTACTGATGGTTCAACTACATCTACTATTGTAATCAATGGTAATAATGTTACTGCGAAAAAAGGTTATTTAGTTGTTTATAGTGGTAAGGAATTTGTATATGATGGTACTAAATGGATTGAACTTGGTGACCTTTCAGCACTTGGAAATTTAGCGTGGGCCAATACTGCAAGTGCTACCTATACACCTGCTGGCTCTGTAACGCAACCAACATTTACTGGGGCAGAAAGTAGTGTAGCTATTAGTGCAACTAATAGTTCATCTGGTAATTATCAACCTGCTGGTACTGTTTCTTAGCCAACATTTAGTGGTAATTCTATGAGTGCAACTGGTAGCTTTACACCATCTGGCTCTGTAACAGTAACTACTAATGCAACTACAAATAAAACTGCAACTGTTGCATCTGCGACAGGTACAGCAACATATACCCCCGCTGGTACAGTTACGCAACCGACATTTAGCGGCAGCGCAATGACGGCTACCGGTGATTATACACCGGCTGGTAGTGTAACATTATCAAATACAAATAAAACTGCGGCCGTGTCATCTACAACCGGTACAGCGACATATACGCCTGCTGGTAGCGTGGCTGCGCCCGTAATTAGTGTAGCAACAGCTGGTAGTACAACTACTGTTAATTCTATTACAGCAGTTGGTACTTTACCTTCTTTAACTACTACTGTTACTAATGAAAATTTAACAATTACATGGTCTGCTGGCGAATTACCGACAAAAGGCGCTAATACTACTGTTAAAACAGGTGATGCGGCTTATTCTGCAACTGTACCGACCTTTACCGGCACTGGAGTACGTCTTGTAACTGGTAATATTTCAGTTCCTAATAGCGCATCTTTTAGTGGCACGGCCGCGACAATAAGTGTGGAAGGGACTCCATCTGGTACAGTTTCTCAACCTACGTTTAGTGGTACGGGTGTAAGACTTGTAACTGGTAATATTGCTGTTCCAAGCAGCTATACAGCCACATTTACTGGTACTGAGGGAAGTGTCAGTGTTTCTGGTACGCCTTCTGGTACAGTTTCTCAACCCACCTTTAGTGGTACAAAAGTACAACTTAGTGGTACAACAACTGCTTCTGGTACTGTCTCTAAGCCGACCTTTAGTGGAACTTAGGCAACAATTACAGTTACGCCTGATTCTTAATAAGGAGGTGTTAAGCCAATGGCTGATATCTCTGGAAGAAAAGCTGTATGGGAAATACAAAGACGTGCGGCGACTGCTAAGTATCGCTTAACTGGCAGTGCCGGTCTTTGTGCAAGTAGTTCGACTTATACATTATATAAATATGCTGTAACAGCCGGTGATGTTTTATATCTTTCTCTTTCGGCTATTACAATTTCAGATGTTGCGCAACCTGTATATCAATGGTAGACTTCAGTTGATGTACCAACAAGTGGAACAAATACTTATCTTGTTGGTACACCAGTAACTGGTGCAGTCAATAGTTTTGTAGAGGTTCCATCAACTGCAACATTTTTAATTGTTTCCCAATTAACTGCAACTACTACATTTAAAGTTTGTGAAACTGTTCCAGTAACAGATGATATTTCAAAAATTACACTTCCAAGTACAGATGCATATGATGTTAAAGATAAACTTGGTAGATAGTTAATTCCATTTGGTACAACAGATTTTGATTCAACATCAACCGCCTTTAAAGCAACTATTGAGGGTATAACTGAATTAAGAAGTGGTGTAATGTGTTATATTACGAACACAAAAGTAAAATCTGCTTCTGGTTGTACTATAAATGTAAATGGCCTTGGTGCTAAACCAATATATAGTACTACGGCTGTTAATACAAGAATTACAACCGAGTTTAATGTAAATGTAACATGGTTATTAATTTATAATGAATCAAGAGTTAGTGGCGGCTGTTGGGATATGGTATATACATATAATACCAATACCAATACAACTACTATCCAAGATTTATATACTGGTGCAATTTATCCAAAGGCTGGAACTAATGGTGTTCATCAATATAATTTATTTATGGTGGATTCTAGTGGCCTTATACAAGGTCTTGTCTTGTAGGATGGAACTAGTAGCCATACTAAAAATACTGTTGGATTTAGATTACCAAATGTATATTATTATAACGGCAGTGCGGCAATTGCGGCCGGAGCCAATTCAACAAGTTCTTATTATTATATTTCTTATGATATTGATTTAAGATATAGTACAAATTGTGGAACAACTCTGACTGCTGGTGGATATGTTTATCTTGTAGGAACAGTCACTAATGGATTATTTTATTTAGATGATACATGGTGGACATAGACTTTACCTACTACTGATGATGGAAAAGTGTATGTATATATAGGATTTGCAATTAGCACTTCAAAAATACATTTATCTGCAACACATCCAATATATTGGTATAAAGATGGTGCAGTGCGAAATTATGCAAGTGATATAGTTACATAGTCGGCCGCGGGTTTAATGAGTGCAACAGATAAGACAAAATTAGATAGTGTGGAATCTTATTGGCATTATAATTCTACAACGGATTCGATAGATTTAATATTCCCGTCAACATGAGGAGGAAGTTATATGAGTTTACAAGTATGGCTTCCCCTCAATGGGGATTTATAGAATAATGGGCTGACCAATATTAGTGTAACTAATAATGGTGCTATTGTTAATGATTCTGGGAAAATTGGAAAATGTTATTCTTTTAATGGTAGTAGTAATTATTTATATTCAAATTATAATTTTTTTAATAATAATTATAGTGTAAGTGTATGGATATATTCAACTTCATCAAGTCAAACTTAGAATATTTGTTGTGATAGAACTAGTGTCGGTTCTGGATTTGCAATTTTTCTTATTGGAGGAAAATTACGAATTGATGCGGGGGGTAGTGCTCTACAATGGACTACTTCTTATACTTATCCTATTAATACATGGTTTCATTTAACTATTACATATAATGGAACAAATGTATCTTATTATATTAATGGAATATATAAAGAAACAAAGGCTTAGGCAATTGCATCTTCTTATTGGGGTAATATTACTTCAATAGGCGCTTCTTAGACTAATGGGAGTGGTTATGGAAATTATTTAAATGGAAAATTAAATGATGTACGTATATATGATCATTGTTTAAGTTTAAAAGAGATAAAAGAAATTTCTAAAGGTCTTATTTTACATTATAAATTTGATAATCCTTATATTGAAGCTACTACTAACTTAATTACAACAGATGATTGTTTATCTTCTACTTGTTATAATGCCGCAACAAAAAAATATAGCTATGGCGTAACTACAGATATGTATAAAACTGTTACCACTTTTGAAGGGAAAAAAGGTACAAAAGTATACATGGGTACAAATGATAATAGTTGTTTTCCATATGTGTATGTTAATAATATGTATACTTCTGATGGTACAAATGCTCCAGCATATAAAACATTAAGTTTTGATTATTATGGAACTATTGGAAATTATCTTGGGCCATATCCATTAGGAAGTGGAAGTGGTACTGCTACTTATAAAGTTATCTGTGATGGAATTAAAATTAATGGTTCATATAGTGGATATGGTTTTTTCCCTGTGACTCCCAACAAGTGGAATCATATTGAAATAACTTTTCATGGTACTTCAGCTAATGATGCTCAATGGGGATATATTAGAATTGGAAATGGAAATCATATTTCTAATACTTCCAATTTTTGGTTTTTTGCTAATATGCAATTAGAAACAAAAGATCACGCCACTGGTTATGCTGGTCCTGGTGGAGTACGTTCTTCTGGAGAAGTTTATGACTGTTCTGGTTATGGCAACGATGGTGAATTATATGCTTATAATACAAATGGTTCAATTGAAATAAGTGATAATACTCCAAAATATAATTATGCAACATTTATTAATAGCGCTGATAATACTACTAATACTGCATCTGGCACTAGATATATTTATGGACACTGTGGTTTAACCAACCCAAATTAGATGTCAGTTGCTTTTTGGTGTAAACCAATTGCAGGTTATGGTGGTGGAACTGGATAGGGATAGTTTTGTACTACAAATTATACTTTTGGAGATGCTTCAGTTGGCTCTGATTATCAAGCAAGTGCAATGAACCATAGAGATTCTACAATTGATATAAATGATTCAGCAAGTGCTACACAATGTCGTCCATCATTTTCTCCTACAGCAAATGAGTGGCATCATTATGTAATAACTTATGATGGTTAGACTGGTAGGGTTTTTAAAGATGGAGTACAAAGTAGTACTGCTTCATTTAGTGCAGCGAAAACACTTGATTCTTTTATTGGTGTAGTAATTGGTTTTTCAAAAGCTGGTGGAATCTGGCGTAGTAATTAGTCATATTTTTCAGATTTTCGAATATATGCTACAACTCTTTCATCAGATGATATTTTAGAACTTTATCAAAATACCGCGTCTTGTGACAGAGGGAATAATCTTTATGTAAGGGAGGCGGTTGAAGTATGAGTGTGGAATTATTACAAGGATTAGGTTCTGTTAAAATAGATGGAACTAATGTAATTTTAAATACAGACCATTTATTATTTACTGGATATAAGTGGCCAGCCGCGACAGAACAATATATTCCAATTCAAGATTGTACCCATACATTTGAGTATGACATAGTATTTGAATCTGATGCAGGTAATTATTTTTATGTTGGCATTGAGCGATATGATATAAATAAAAACACAGGTTCAAATAGCTGTTGTATTTATCAAATTGCAACTTCTAATACTGCTAAATCAAAATAGCGAGTACGTGGTACAGTAAATTTAAATCAAGTTATATCTTCAACAAATGATAATAAAACAGCTTATGTTCGTTTAAGAATATTAAATCAATGGACAGGCAGTTCTGGAACGAATGTTACAGCAAAAATTTATCATCTTAGTTTACGAGAAATTACAGAAAACACAATTAAAACCACAATTACAAAACAAGGGCAATTAAAATCAGATACTTTTTGGGAAAATTTTTCAACGGTTTCATTAAATAAATTAAATGTAGTTGAAGAAAATACCCTTTATGAATATTAAAAGGAGGTAGAAACTTGGCTCAACTTAAAGATCTTATTGTAAACGGCGCAACTCGTCTTGTTGGCGATGCGTTTGCAGGTAAAATACAAGTAACAACAGTTTCTGCGCCAACCGCCGCGGGCGGTAGTACCTATGGCGCCGGCACGAGCGGATAGGTTTTAAAAACAAATGGAACTTCAACCTATTGGGGTGCAGAAACTCAGGAACTTCCTTCAGTAACCTCCTCTGATAATGGAAAAGTTCTTCGTGTAACAAATGGAGCATGGGCGGCCGTGCAATTACCGTCAGCATCGGGGGTGAGTTTCTAATGGCTGATTATTTAACAACTGATACCGAGTTAACTTCAATAGCTGATGCTATTAGAGTTAAAGGTGGTACTACTGCCTCATTAACATACCCGTCAGAGTTTATCTCTGCAATTAATGCAATTGAGACCACCCCACCGGTGCAGGACAAAACTATATCACCAACAGAGGCAAAGTAGACCGTATTTCCAGATTCTGGTAAATTACTTTCCTCTGTAACGGTGAATGCAATAAGTAGTAATTATGTTGGATCAAATATTCCAACAAGAACTTCTTCAAATCTTTCGGCTTCTGGCTCGGTGGTCACGGCGCAAGCTGGTTATTATGCCGCGGCCGCGAGCAAAGCCATTGCAGCGGGTACTGCGACGACTCCTGCAACAACGATTACTGCAAATCCAGCAATTTCTGTAAATACTTCGACGGGTGTTATTACAGCGACTGCGGCAAGCTCTAAATCTGTTACGCCTACTATCAGTGCTGGTTATATTAATAGCGGCACGGCTGGAACGATAACAGTAAGCGGTACGGCGACCTCTGCTTTGTCGATTTAGACAGGTACAACGATAACACCGACTGAAACGCAGTAGACAGCCGTCGCCGCTGGAAAATTTACGACCGGCGCCGTAAAGGTTGGGGCAATTTCGAGTACTTATGTGGGGTCTGGAATTGCAACACGTAGCGCCGCCAATGTAACGATTAGTGGTCCAACAACAACTGTACCATCTGGATATTATTCAAGTGCAGTAACTAAGACTATGTCTAATGCAGCAGTTGGAACTCAATATGATATTTCTTTCTCGCCACAATTTAGTGTCAATGCTAGTGGTGTTGTGCATGTTGCATAGAGTATAGGCGGACAATGGAGATATGTTACTTCGGCTGGATATATTGATACATCAGCCGAAATGCGCATAGGATGTACTGGTTCTTCTGATTATTAGTTAAGTACATAGGCTGGAAAAACAGTAACACCTACTGAATCAGTGCAAACAGCCGTGGCCGCGAGTAAATATACAACTGGTGCAGTGAAAGTTGGAGCAATTCCTTCTGACTATATTGGCTCAGGTATTGCAAGCGTTGGAGTTATTGAAGGAACTACTACGGTTTCTGGCACAACGGCGACGCGCGGCGAGGCCACGTGGAGTGCAGGTATTATACCGTCTGGTTCTATACCAGCCGCGACTTTTGCAAATTCTTCAAGCGCCCAAACACAATATGTTGATATTTCTGCAACTACTGAAGCACCAGTTCTTGTGTCGGGCGGCTACTTATATATTAATAAAGGTTATACAGATGATTTAAAAATTAGTTTGGCTAAACTTGTTCCTGACGGTGCGAGCGCAAGTTTAGCATCAAGTGTTATACTTTCGGGATATGCGGCTTATAACAATGATGGTGTGCTTGTCGCCGGTAATATTCCTACAAAAAGTAGTAGTGATCTAACTGCTAGTGGATCGAAAGTGACGGTTCCCAGCGGTTATTATGCAACTACTGCAACTAAGGCTGTTAGTGGTGGAACAGCTACAACTCCTGCAACAACAATTTCAGTGACTCCTGGTATTACAGTTAGTGCTGCCGGTCTTATCACGGCAACAGTAAATTCTTCAAAAAGTATTACTCCTACTGTTAGTGCTGGGTATATAAGTTCAGGTACGGCTGGCACAGTCACTGCGAGTGGTTCTAATACTTCATAGTTAAGTACATAGGCGGCCGCAACGATAAGTCCGACCGAAAGTGAATAGACAGCAGTTGCTTCGGGTAAATATACAACTGGTATTGTAAAAGTCGGTGCAATTTCTTCAAATTATGTAGGTTCTAATATTGCTCAAAACAGTGCGGCGGACTTGTCGGCGTCCGGTTCAAAGGTTACGGTTCCAAGTGGTTATTATGCGACTACTGCAACTAAAGCTGTTGCAGCTGGCTCTGCGACTACACCGGCCACCACTATTACTGCGACACCAACAATTAGTGTTAGTGCAGCAGGTCTTATTACTGCGACAGTAAATAGTAGCAAATCTATAACTCCAACTGTGAGTGCCGGATATGTATCAAGTGGAACGGCTGGTACGGTTACTGCAAGCGGCTCTAAAACTTCTCAATTAAGTACATAGGCGGCTTAGACAATTACTCCAACCACTTCTGATTAGACGATTGCATCAGGTAAATATTTAACTGGTGTCTAGACAATTAAAGGAGATGCTAATCTTGTAGCTGGGAATATTGCGGCCGGTGTGTCAATTTTCGGTATTTAGGGTACACATAGTGGCGGTATTGATACATCTGATGCGACACTTAATTCAAGTGCATAGATGTTAGATGGTGTAACTGCATATGCTAAAGGTTCAAAATATACTGGTAATATTCCAACTAAAACTGCAGCGAATGTAAGTGCATCAGGCTCAGTTGTAACAATACCTTCAGGATATTATGCAGCATAGGCTACTAAGGCTGTATCTGCTGGTTCAGCTACAACCCCAGCTACTACAATTACATCTACGCCTACAATTACAGTAAGTGCTGCAGGACTTATTACAGCAACCGTAAGTAGTAGTAAATCTATAACTCCTACTGTAAGTGCTGGTTATGTGTCAAGTGGCACTGCTGGTACTGTAACAGCAAGTGGTTCTAAAACTTCTTAGTTAAGTACACAAGCTGCAGCTACTATTACACCTACAGAATCTGAATAGACCGCTGTGGCTTCTGGAAAATATACGACTGGTATAGTTAAGGTTGCGGCTATTTCATCAAATTACGTAGGAAGTAATATTGCAACACATAGTTCAGCAGATTTAACCGCAAGTGGCTCAACTGTTACTGCGCCTGCTGGATATTATGCGGCGGCCGCGGCAAAATCTATATCGGCTGGTAGTGCTACAACGCCAGCAACAACTATTTCTGTAACTCCAACGATTAGTGTTAGTTCTAGCGGTTTAATAACTGCAACTGTAAGTAGTAGTAAAAGCATTACTCCAACTGTATCTGCTGGTTATGTTTCTGCTGGTACAGCGGGAACAGTTACAGCAAGTGGATCAAAAACTTCATAGTTATCTACTTAGGCAGCATAGACAATAATGCCATCAACCACTGATCAAACTATTGCATCTGGAAAATATCTTACTGGAACATAGACAATTCTTGGCGATGCAAATTTAGTCGCAGCTAATATTTTAAAAAATGTGACTATATTTGGAGTTACTGGCAGCGCAGAGATTGTACACTATGATACATATGATGGGAGTGTGACATAATGGCTACTGCACAACGTTGGTGGACAGGATCTGCATGGACTTCAACTGAAACATGGTGGGCTGATAATCTATCAGGATCGGAAAGTTCCTGGGCAAGGGTACGTTATAAAAATATGATTGCGGCCTTTAGTGACGGCACGATCAAAATGACCACTTATTTAAGAGCCACCTCGGGTTACGGAACCGCATTTATTACTAGCGGTACAAAGACTGTAAAGTCTGGATCTACTACAATTGGTACCGGCGAATTTACTGATCTTGATGTAACGCAATATACATCATTTAGTTATTCAGGAAATGTATCTTGTGGCATGAATGAATATGGTGATTTAACTTACCATTCTGGCTCTCAAAGTACATCAAGTGGTTCTACCACAATTACAAATCCATTTACATATATAATAACTTATAATGACAATGGTGGAGTAGGTGGCCCTGGTATCTAGGCACAATACGTAGGAGAATCTCCAACAATTTCTTTAACAGAGCCGACTAGAACAAATCGTACATTTCTTGGATGGGCCACATCAAATACTGCTCGTACAGCAGACTATTCACCAGGCGATCCAATAACTCTTACTGCAAATATTACATTATATGCTGTATGGTATCCAGCAGATGATGGTTTTGCATAGAGTATATCTGTTACCTATAATAATTCTACAATTCTTACAATACCAAACATGATTACAACTTGTCCTATTACATACAACGGATCTGAAATTGCTACGATGTCTGGAATTATGACCAAAACATTAAATTGCCAAGGTAAAGTAATGTTATCAAATGTTGATATATCAAGTAGAGTATTAAATTGTAAAGATAAATATATGGCAACTAATATAATTGTTACAGGAGCTAATGCAATTTATGCAACGATAGATGTAAAAGCTTATCATTTTCCAGCTGGGTCTACAATTACTATTAATCCTGATTATACTTATTCTACTGAAACCATAACAGATGGAGTTAGATTTAATGTAACAAGAGCAGCAACATATACTATTACTGCTGCCTCTACAAGCGCTACAAGAACAGCAACTGTTGTAATTAGTAGTTATGGTCAAGCAGAATATGTAGAATTTGAATATCGTCTGTATTTATTTAAAGGTGATCCAATTGATGAATGCACAGAAGTTACAAGATAGTGGTCCACTACTGATATGAAATATTCAAACGATACTGCAACAAGGCACGCTCCAACAGTAGGTACTGATTCTACCGGTAAATATAGAACTCTTGAAAATGGTGTTACATATACAAGTGGAACCACTTTACATCAAGGGGTGTACGAGGCAGGAACGAGCGGAAGTGGTTTAGTAAATGATCTTACTGGATATTCAAAAATTATTTTAAAATACGATTTTGTAACAACAGGAACTACTTCTCAGTATAGAACAATGTTTATAAGTTTGTTTGCGGCCAAAAACTGGATATGGGCTTCTTATAGGCAGTCAGATACTAGTTATATAACATCTACTAGTCGAATACAAGCTAATCAAACGTTAACTGATCAAACACTTCAACTTACTATATCAGGTGGTGGTTTTGTTTAGGTTGGAATAGGTCTTAATGCTGCACAAAATCCAGGCGTTAAAGGCACATTAACTATAAAAGAATTATATGCAGAACCATAATTTTAGGGGGTAAAGTTAATATGAGCCTTAATATTATTGATATATCTTCCCATCAAGCATCAATCAATCTTGCATCAATTTTTGCACAAAATCCAATTAACGGCGTTATAGTAAAGTCAACATAGGGGACCACTTATGTGAACCCCTATTGTGACGGTTGGATTTAGTGGCTAGTTGCAAATTATAAACCTTGGGGATTTTACCACTATCTTTCCGGCACTAACGCCGTTAATGAAGCTAAGTATTGGGTAGAACAAACTCTCAATTACTGGGGTCATGGCATTCCGTGCGCAGACTTTGAAGCAGAGATTGTATCGCGCGGTGGTATAAAATATTTACAAACTTTTTTAGAAACGGCATATAACGAAACTAAGGTAAAGCCTTTTATATACTGTAGCCTTTCAGTGGTACAGAGTCATAAGAAAGAATTTTAGACTCTCGCGGCCGCTGGATACCCGCTCTGGTTGGCGCAATATGCGAGCGCAACGAATCCTCAGTATGGCTTTAATCCAACACCTTGGCAAAGCGGTTCTTACGCACCTTTTGATAAAATTACAATGCATCAATATTCTTCTTTAGGTCGTCTGAATGGATATTCAAGCAATCTTGATTTTGATTTATTCTATGGCGATATAAATGATTGGAATAAATTCGCAGCAAAAGAAGATTCTGAACAAATTCCAATAGACAATAGAGAAAAAGCAATTCAATTACTTTATGAAGCAATTGCGTTGTTGAAATAAGGAGGATTAAAATGAGTTTTTTAGATAATACGGGTTTAGCTTATTTTTATTCTAAAATTAAAGAAAAATTCATTAGAAGTGTCAATACAATGACTCCAGATAGTAGCGGTAATGTAACTATTACCAATGTTGCAACAGCAGATAACTTAACCTCACCTGATGTTCAGCAATCTTATGGGACATTTATTTATAGAACATCAGGCGGTGACGTATCTTTAGAGTCTGGATAGGCAGAATTAGTTAGCATTAAAGGTAATGTAAACATTTAGAATAGAGTTGCAGAAAATTTTGATATAACTACTGAAAATGGTATTGGTATAGAGATAACAAATAAACCCATGTGGCGATCATAGGTAGTAAGTAGTGGTACAACTACTTTTACATTGGCTAACGGTACTTGGACCCCAGCATTAGCATCATATGGAATAACTGCTTATAATGTAATAACTAGTTCAATAAATATTTCGGTTAGTGGTAATATTTCATCTGCTACAGTTAATAAAACAACATGGGAAACAAATGCTAGTGTTGTTGCTACTAATACATATTATTTTAATTATAATTCTAATGCATGGTATTTAGATAGTAATGCTGTAGATTTAGCAACATATGGCATTGTTATAACAGGTACGCCACAACAAGATGATATAATTACTGTTGAATATATCGCCGCAACTCCTAATAGCACTATTACAATAAATTATACTAAGGCATCATAGGGAACTATCACACCTGCTACTCCTTCTAGTTTTTAGGCAACAGGTTTTAATCAATTTGATGCAAATACAATGTATCTTAATAATTATACTATTACTGATCATATAATTACTCCAGAAGAAGGCAGTGTTATTTGTTATTGTAAGGCCGTTGGTGGAGTTACAAATGGGTATGTTGCCTATAGTAATGATACTACTGCAGCTTCTATTTTGGATATAGGATGGTGTGCAACATTACCTTCTAATGGTAGTTATATAGTACAAGATAATCAAGATTTAACTGCTTTACCAACAAATGCTTCTATACCATTTGAAGAGGATGGCTATGTTGTTGTGGCTGCGACCAATAAAAATAATATATGTATACATCCACGTTGGTCTGGTACCCATGATGAGGAATTTGAAGCTTATGTTGCTCCAAGTACAATTGCATTACCTACTTAGGGGACAATTAATGGTTCAACATATAATTTACCAAGTAGTATGCCTGCAGTAGGCTTGGTTGCGGATGAAATGGATTTAGATAAGAAAAAATATATAAAAAATATTGAAACCATTAGTTATTCTCCTTCTGAGTTAGAACGTATTAGAGCTATGGGTGTAGATTATGATTATGATAATAATCATATTTATTATGTTTTAACTGAGCCATTTGTATATGATATTAATATCAGTTCTACATATACTGTTAATGACTGGGGAACAGAAGAATTTATTGGGACAACAGTACCATTAACAGCACAAACATTATATGGTTAGAATTTAAGAGATAAATTAAGACTTGACGTTGAACCTAAAAAATTTTTAGTAACAAATGTATAGTGTAGTAACTGGTCACAAACAAATACATATTCAGATTTTCCATATCGTGGATCAATTTTAATAAATGGCGTTACAAGTCAAGATGTTCCTGAAGTAATTTTTGGTCTCACTGAAGCAATAAGTGGTGATTATGCTCCAATTGCAGAAACCGATAACGGGAAAATTTATATTTATTCTGCAACTAATACAACCATTAGTATTCCAACAATTATTGTATGGAGGGCCACAAGATGATTGGTAGGGCTCGTGTTGCATTAGGTATTAATAAAGGAGTTCCTGAATTTAATTACACTGGAAGCTTTAAAGTGGTTGATGATAATGATAATGAAATTTTAGAAAATAATTATAAGAAGGTTGAAAACTGGAATATTAAATTTTTAACAAGTGGTGTTCTTACCTTCCAAAAAATAAGAAATGCTAAAAATATTGATGTATTTCTTGTCGGCGGCGGTGGTAGCGGCGGATATGTAGGAAGCGGCGTCTCTATGGGTACAGGTGGCGGTGGTGGTGGTGAAGCTATAACTATATTAAATTAGGCTCTTGACGCTACTACAAATTATTCTATTGTTGTTGCTCCAGCAACATCAACACCCAATACTGCATCAGGTGGAGCGACTGCTCATGCTTATGACGGTAATTCTACTATAGCATTTGAGCAAGAAGCCAAAGGTGGTAAATAGGGTGGACATTCCTCTGGAGGCGCTGGCGGAGCTAGTGGTGGTACGGGTGTAACCGCAACCGGAGCGGGCGGACGTGGAGGAGAGCGTGGCGACTCTTCTTCTCGCCCCTTACCAGGTAAAGGGGAAGATGGAGTTTATGCCTTTGGTGAAACCGGTTATCTAAATGGTTTTCGTTTTGGAGCCGGTGGCGGCGGTGGTGGTTCACATTATTATTCAGGAGCTTCTGGTGGTATAACAGGTGGTGGAGAAGGTGTAGGGGCTTGGTCCAATCCTAACAAACCCGCAACCGGTAGTGCAGGGCAAGATAATAGTGGTAGTGGTGGAGGCGGCGGTGGCGCATTAAGTAATGGTTGGGGACACGCTGGACGTGCAGGTGGTTCAGGAATAGTAATTATTCGTAATCATAGGAAATAATTTAGTGATATATGGATTCAATAGTTTATTAAAAAATACATTTTAATTAGAGTTTTTGACGTGTGGCATCAAAAAAGTGTACGAATGTCCACATAATTTCACTTAAAAATAGAAGGGTAAAGAACCCGATTAATATTGTTTATAACGCACATAATACAACGAGAATCTTATCTCGGCTACCTAATTAAATAACCCAACGTCACTTCAAAAAATCGCCTAAATTTATCGTAGGTTTAGTCCGCGGTAGGATTTTTGTTATATTATGTGTCTTTTTATATTCTTAAGGAGGTTAAAATGAGCTACAACTTTGACCCTCAATCGTTACAGCGTCAAATTGAAGATATGCAAAGGCAATATCGTCAGTTTACTGCGGCCCAGCCTCAGCCTACGCTGCCGCCACTTCAAGCGCCCGCGCCCGTAGTTGTTCCTCATCAGATTCAATATGTTGAAGGAATTGCGGGAGCGCGCCTATATCAAGATGGCATGGCCGCAAATTCATCAGAAATAATCATGGATAAAGATGATGATGTCTTTTACCGTGTTTCTAAGGATGCTAATGGCATTCCATCAAAAAAGATTGCGATGGCGCGCTTCACAGTTGAAGAGCCGCCAGAGTAGGAAGATTAGATGTATCTTACAAAGAAAGATTTGAATGATTTTAAAGCTGAAATTACAGCGCTTCTCGGTAAGCTTCAGACTCCCACGCAATCTAAAATTATTTTACCCAAGGAGGCTCACGATAAATGAATAGCTTATTAAGTGGTCTATCTAATACTCTCATGAAAGCCGCGCCCGCAGCAACAGCGCAGACGCCATCGGTTCTTCTCCAAGCCTTTGGCGCCGCGCTGCGCGGTGAGGATGCATCGACTTTTATGAAAAATCTTGCAAACACGCATCCTCAACTTAAAGCCTTAAACCTTGACAACCTGCCGGCGACCGCACAGAGCGTATGTGCTCAAAATGGTATCGATCCCAACGCGGCCGCAGAGCAAATTAATCAAGCTTTAAGTTCTAAAATGTTTTAATCAGTCATATTTGGCTGAAATTTATATTTAAAGAGGTATTTAATCATGAATTCAAACGGAGTAGGTTCTTTCTTCGGTAGCGATTGGTTAGGTGCCTTCCTGATCATCGCCGTACTTTTCGGTGGCTTTGGTGGCTTCGGAATGGGACGTGGTGGTGTCGGTCCAGAATATGTGAACGAGGCTATCAACAACCAATCCGTCCAGACAGGTCTTCGGGATGTGCTCCTCTCGTCCGCTAACAACAACTATGAAACCGCACAGCTTATCAATGGGCAGACTTCTGCTTTAATGCAGTAGAATTATGCCAACCAGATTAATGTTGTGTAGGGATTCAACGCAATTCAGCAGTCCTTGACGCAGCTGGGTTATCACATGGATCAGTGCTGCTGCTCGATCAAAACTCAGATGTTACAAGACAAGTATGATGCTCTTGCAGAGCAGTATCGTACAGCTCAGAATGATCTGTCGAACGCCGCGCAGAGCCAGTACATTCTTGGCGCGCTTGGCCGCTTCGTGGCTTATCCTCCGTCCACAACCACTGCGCTTGCCGCATAAAACAAAAGGGTGGACTTAATGTCCACCCTGGAGGTAAATTATGAAGATAATTAAAGAATTATGCGACTATATACATGAAGAAATCTGTGATGCGGATAAATACATACGTGCCGCGCTAGAATATAAAGATGATTACAAAGATACAGCAGAAACTTTTTATGTTCTCTCAATGGAAGAACTCAATCACATGCAGATTTTGCACAATGCTGTAACTGCGGTCATTACCAAATATCGGCGCGAAAATGGTGAGCCGCCCGCAGATATGCTCGCTGTATATAATTATCTCCACGAACGTGCTATTGACGATGTAAAAGAAGTCAAGATTCTCCAAGCTATGTACAAAGAATAAAAAGATGCCCCAGCCGCATGGCTGGGGTATTTTTATGACTTAAAAGAAAAGGTCAAACAGGTCAATCGGTTTGAGTATATCTTTTCCGGAAATGGTCTTGTGAAAAGTACCATACTTGTCACAGAATTCATTCAGGTTTTTGTAATACTCTTCGCGCGCTGCCTTGAATGCTTCAAAAGATTTTTCAACTTTTTCTGCATCGGCTTTGCGCGCGGCCGCCTTGTTGTTGCGCTCGGTGACAAACTTGTTCTCAGCTTCGGCGCACTCTTTTTCACTGTCATAAAACTTCTTGGTTTCTTCGGAATAAAATTTCATTTCAATACACTCCTTTTTGTACTATTTGCATGTTCCTTTCCATGCATAATGACGAAGGTTTCCTTCGTCTTTCGGTGGACCAGGGTCTTTCGACCAGCCCCATCAAAGAAAGCCTGTAAGGTTTCCTCACAGGCCAATTTATATAAACAGGATTTTCAGACTCCTCCTGCACCTACCGCCCATTTTTATACACGCGGTCGCACGTGTTCAGTCTTTGGCCGGAGACTGACCGCCTTGGAAGAATTGGGTAATTTTCATACGCTTTACCTCCCTGGCTGTGAAGTTTAAACTGCGGTTACTTTGCTTTCTTCATAATAAATTTTTGGTGTGACTGCCACATCTTCATGCTGGTTTTAAACCTTCACATTATCCAACAACCTTTATTATGGTGCTTTCGCACGGTATGCCGTTTACCACTCTTTCTTGCCACATATCTACTACAACTCCCATAGGGTCGAATTACGTAGCCGGTGGTAGTTTACCGCAAATCCATGTTAACGGCTCGCTTCGTGTACACTGAAAGCTGAATAAATAACTATTTTCTTGTTGAGGCCTTCGCCTTACCTA